>Ga0335081_10001631_pt1 | contig 35803 bp, 24 predicted proteins | sample Lox_Sample_35_FD_206713 | JGI IMG/M metagenome (GOLD analysis project Ga0335081, IMG submission 206713) | Soil microbial communities from Loxahatchee National Wildlife Refuge, Florida, United States - Lox_Sample_3.5 | ecosystem: Environmental > Terrestrial > Soil > Wetlands | place: USA...
TCACAGGCCCATCTGTTCATTCAATCCTCACGCCACGAAAGCATGGGAGCGGCAGTGTTGGAAGCGGCAGCTTCAGGACTGCCGACAGTTGGAACGAATGTCGGCATCGCCGCTGAGATGGCACCTCCCGCGGCCGTAACGGTACCCGTGGCTGATCCTCACGCCTTGGCAAACGCAATCGTTCGAACTCTAAACAATCCAGCGCAAAGAGAGTCGTTGGCACGCGCCGCCCAAAACTTCTCTCGCCAGTACGATGCCGATTGGACCTGCGCGCGACTGGAAGCCCTTTATTTCCGGGTTGCCAGAGACCATGAAAGATAACACCGCCCAGGATAGGCCAATTATCTTGCCTGCGACTTTTGACAACTATTTGACAGTTCGATGACGGATTGCGGAAGGCTCAGGCGTACGCTTTTGCGCAGATCGGCCACGCTGTGGATCTGCCTCAATGAGCTTTCGCAGCAACGAAAGATACGGGGGAGACAGGTTGGGGGTACGTTTTGGGCTTGAGGCGCGTTTCAATGTGATGGGCTCAATCTGGCAGGTGTCGTCGAATGCTCAAGAAGTGCTGGATGCCATGCATGAAGTTTTTCCATCAGCCGGTGATGCTAGTTCGTCGGCCGACCTGCTTCTCGCCTTACACGTTGATTTCAACGCCTGCAAACTTTTGCCACGGCCCAGGCCGCACTTCCGCGCTTTGGATCATCTGTACTACGCCAACTATGGTCCGCGGGATTCGATGGTAGTAGACCAGCGAAACCGGCAGGTCCTTGGGCACTTTTCCTTGGCTACAGCTCGCGACCTTCCATATTGGAAGAATATGATTTTGCCTTGCCTGGTGGGTATCGTGAGCGCCTCGGTTCGAATTACGCCCGTGCATTGTGCGTGCGTCGTGACGGACGGACTTGGACTTCTCCTGGGCGGCACATCAGGCAGTGGCAAATCCACTTTGGCAGTGGCTCTCTCGCAACGAGGTTTTGCGTATCTTTCGGATGACTGTACGTACCTCTCGCGTTCCGGAGCTGACTTGCAAGCGTGGGGCTTGCCAATTCCTGCGAAGCTGCTTCCCGACGCCGTGACTCACTTTCCGGTGCTAGGCGGCATTCCTGCGCAAGAGTCACTCAACGGCGAGATGGCGCTACAAATCGATCCAGGCAACGATCTTGGCGCTGCGCGCAGTCCCAGTTGCAAGCCCCGATGGCTGGTTTTCGTTCAGCGCGTCAGGGGAGAGCAACCGAAATTTCACAGTATTAATTCAAGAGAAGCTGCTGATCGCCTGATCGCAGATCTTGAGGTGTTGCCGGAGTCCATTGCCGATCAGCGGGAGTATCAGTTGGCGACTATCTATCAGTTGGTCGAAAGCGAATGCTCGATTTTCCGCCACGGAACTACGCCGGACTTGGCCGCCCGCGCATTGGAGGAGTTTTGCAAAGGGTAAGCCAAGATACTTGCGGCGAAGACGGAGTTGCAGGCGCTCCTGTGGATCTGGTAAAGCGATTTACCAGCACACCTATGGAGACGGCGTTCCAGTTGGGCAGGACAAGGGTTCATTTGAGCACGAACTCTCCGGCCCTGCACGAGCGCTTTTCTTTCGCGGTTGCGCCGTGTCAGCAGCAGGCCGAGTTCCACTGCAAGATTGTAGTCGAGCCTGCGGAGGACGAGGACCTGGCAAGCGGATGCCCTACCGTAAGCAGAATTCACGCCAACGGACTTTCCCTCATAAGTATTGGACAAAAAAGTTTTCTCGCACTGGATGCGGTGAACCGCCGCGCAGTTTCGTTTGTCTCCGAATTGTTGATCCTCGATGAAACGCTTTTCCGTGGCTACTTTCTTCCTGCACTGACTTTGCTGTTGCAATGCTCGAGTGAGGTTACGTCGTGAATTGGATTTCGAGGATCCAGGTGGCAAGAATCCACCAAGGTGGGCAGGCCTGTCAGTCGCGACCTTGGCAGGGAAGTCTGAACTAAGCGGCTTCCGGATTCTGCACGCCACCGCATTTAAGGTCCGATAACAGCCGGGGAAGGAAATAGCAGTAAGGGATCATGATGAAAACAGCGTGTGAAATGACCGTGCCATAGATCACTCCCGCGACGCCGATGCGGTGCGTCAGAACAATCGACAGAAAAAGGTTTACCGCAGCCATGAGCACGCTGCAAATGGCTTGCACGCGGATAAATCCAATCCCATTGAGAAACATGGCTAGCGTACCGGTGATGCTGCTCAGAGCAGCCCAGAGACCCATGCCGACCAACAACAACGTCGAAGGCGCAATCGTAGGCCCGACCCAGTAATGAACGATCGAGGGAGCCGCGAAAACCAGGGCAAGGCTGACTGTCGCGGCGACTGCGATAACACTGGCCATCGAATACCTCAGCGTGTGCTGTATCCAGGGGAAATCGCCTCGGGTCATGGCCTCGCCGTACGCCGGCCACAAAGGGGTCACCAGCAGGGAGATGATTGCCGGCGCGAAACCAAACAGCTTCAAAGGAATCGCATATCCCGTCACAGCAGCCGCCCCGAGTATTTGCGCAAGAATCAGGTTGTCGGTTTGATATGCGGTTGCGGTCGCGAGTTGAATTACAACGTACAGAAAACCCAAGGTCAGTAGACGCCTGGCAGCCACCGATGAGAATAGGGCTACTCGAGGTCTCACCCATGGACGCTGGAGAGTGAACAGAGTCGCGGCATTTAGCACCCCGCTGAGGACGGGTCCTCCGGTTAATGCCAGCACGACCAGCGCGAGTCCCGCGCGCCAATGAATGGCACAGAGCAGGCCGCCCAGCGCCAGCAGATTGCCTGCCGCTTCCCATCCCTGGTTGATGAAGCCCATCTGGTAGCCCAACTGAACCCGTTGTGCTACCGTCACCGGCAAATAAATCAGGAAGCATCCCACCAATACCGCGACTGTCGGCCCTGCCTCCTGAATCGCCAGCGGAGAACTCAGATTAAACACGCGGGCCCATGAGATGTGGAAATACAACAGCCAGAAAATGACGCCGAGAAAGCCCGCCATCAGCAGCAGAACGAAGAATCCGGTCGAAGCGTAGGTGGCCGCAGTGTCACGATCGTCAGCGCCGTCGCTCTCGGAAATTGCGTTTAACAATCCGTTGGAGACGCCAAGATCAGCAAATCCCAGGAACGCCATGGTTGAGCTGATCGTCGCCCAAAGCGCGTAACGCTCCGTTCCGAGATAGCCGACCAGAAGCCGTACCGCAACGATTGCCGTCGCAAATGACACCATTCGCGAAATGCTGGACGTGGCGGCAGTCAAGGTGATGAGCCGATAGCGCAGCCGCGAACGGGCTTTCGCGTCGCCATCTGCCGGTGACAAAAGGACGCTTACGGCGTTAGCCGGGTTCAATGCCATACGCACTCTGCGGGCATCATAGTCAGAATCGTCACAGACACTCGGTGAATCTGCGATAACGTGAATCTGGTTCGAATGAAGGTCTCGAACCTCACATTGTGCTGCGCCGTTTGCGCGTCCGTGTCAAGAACTCGTCAGAGGTTTGTAAATTCCGGAAAGAAGACTGCGGACGGCCCGGCGATTTGTGTCGCCTGATCCAAATGGAACCTTACTATCAATTTCGTAGGTCTGGCCCGAACGATTCGTGGTAGTAGGGCACTGGAATCGGGGATAAGAGCAACAGTGTTTTGCCCGCCGTGGCCTCCATCCTAACCACAAGTGCGATGTTCCACGGCGGGGTAGTTTCCGCACTCTCAACCCCGACGTGCGAATTCCGCTTGGATCAGAAGATTGGCGGCTTACGATTCACCAGCAGAGGCACGCAGCACGACTAGCGTCATGTCGTCGTGCTGTTTCGCGCCGTCCGCGAACTCGTCGGCGGCTTGCATAATGCGCGTGATGATTTCAGAGGGATTCAGGCCCGCGCAGTTGGTTACGGTATCAATCAGACTTTTTTCTCCCCACTCTTCGTCGGCCTTGTTCATGGCCTCACTGATGCCATCAGTAAAGGCAATCAGCAGGTCGCCCGGTTGAATCTTGATCGCTGCCTGCTCGTAGGGGAAGTCTGCCAGCAGACCTACCACCGTGCCCCCAGCCTCCAGACGGGAAACCTGCCAAGCGCCTGCCTGACAATGAAACAGCATTGGTGGATTGTGGCCAGCATTTACGTAAGTCAACATTTGTGACATCGGATTGTACTGCGCGTAGAAGAAGGTCGCATAACGGTTGGCTGAGGACGCCTCGTAGACAAGCCGGTTGACGTTGCCCACCAGGGCAGCAAGATTCTCCGGGGCGCGGGTCGCTTCGCCGCGAAGCGAGGCTTGCAGACTCGCCATCATGAGAGCGGCGGCAATTCCTTTGCCGGACACATCTCCAATGGCGATCCCGAGCTGGCCCTCCGGCAGGGCGAGGAAGTCGTAATAGTCGCCGCCGACGCCCAAGGCCGGCCGGCATGCGCCCGAATAACTAAGACCTGCAATCGAAGGCAGCGTCTGGGGAAAGAGTCGCTCCTGCACTTCGCGGGCGATCTCTACCTCGCGATTCAGGCGCTCGCGTTGCGCTACCTCCTCGGCAATTGCAGACATCAGCCTGGCATTTTCCAAAGCCAGGCCGGTTTGCGTGGCTACTGACTTGAGCAGACGCACGTCGGTACCGGAATACGGTTCTTCGGAAAGTTTCGCGCCCAGGCTGATAAAGCCCAGAAGCTGATCGCGGGGGCAGAGCGGCAACAAGAGTTCGGCCTGCAGGTCGGCAATGCGAGACCGGTCTTCCTCATTGATCGCTGGATCGCGATATAACCACGAATCCCGGTCCTCGAAGTAGACCCGCGTCGGCTCATTGTGGGCTTGCAGAAATGTCGCGGCCCCGCTGTTCGAAGGGAACGTCACTGCGACCGGGATCTCAAAGCCAAGAGCGTACGCTGGTTGCAACCGGCCGCCTTTGCCCAGCAGGACAGCGATGCGCGGGATATGCAACGTGTCCGAAATGCGGGCCGCCACGGTTTGTATCAGGGTTTGAGTTTCCACCATTCCGCGCACGTGATCGCTAAGCTCGCTCAAAACTTGTTCAGCGTCGTAGGCTTCGCGGAAAAATCGCCGGTCCGTCCAGTGACGCAGGCGATCTCCGAACCGCGGAATGCTGAATCCCACGCTTACTGCAATCGCAATCACCACCATTTTTCCAAGCCGGTTGGTATTGCTCCCCAGAGCAAGGGCGGTTGCGATCACAATCGCGATGGCGATGAATTGCAGGACGCGGATGCCGTTCTTCGCCAGCCCGTACTGCAGCCCCTGACGCAACACAACCCGCACGTCCATCGCCCTCTGCACCACGATGACGTAGGCCAGGGTGACAGGAAAGATCGTGGTCAAAAGGAGCGTAACGCCAATGATCCAATCGGGAGCCACATCGTAAATGGACTTGGCGCGAAATAAGGCAATCAGGGTGAGGACGAAAAGAGGCAGCAGGGCAACTGTGGAGCCCCAATAAAGCATTTGAAGACGCCGGCGCGCATCGCGAGTGCTTGCTGTCGCCGACTTGGTGGAGATGGCGCCGAAGAAGCCCACACCTACGACACAGTAGATGTAAATCCGCAGCGGCGACTCCAGAGGATGAAAGCTCTGGTATATCCGATGCGCCTGCGAATAGTCGGTCATCTCCGCGATTGAAATTGCTACCGCGAAACCGATATTCACCAAAATCGGCACGATTATGAAAACCGGAATGAACCTACGCCAAGATGACGCCTTCACGTAAAACGGAAATGGCTCAGGAAAGAAAAATCCAAACAAGAACATGAAAATTGGCCACCCGGTGGCAAGCAAGATGTGGTACGCCATACCGGCCTCGCGCCAGCCGGGGCCCCAACTCTCGATTTTGAACGCACTGAAAAGTTGGCTGAAGCAGAGCATTAAGCCCAGCAGTGTCCATGCCAACTTGTCTCGCGGTCGAACCATAACTACCCAAGAACCCAGCAGAGCACATCCGATGGGAGCCGCCATGTCCAGCAGTACATCGAAGATGATGTCGGTTAATGGAGTTGTGTGAGCCACAACTGGCAGAACGAATGAGCGTTCTCCGGAGGTCGACGACACCGTGAGAACGATTTGGTCTCCCGGACGCACTTTCGCGTAAGCTTCTGCCAAGTTTGCGCTGCCGGTGTACGGTTGCCCATTGACAGCGAGAAGAATATCGCCGGGACGTAAGCCTAACTTCTGCGCATCTGGTCGCACGATCTCTAGGGCGGCGCTCGCCGTGGCTGGAGTAACAAATGGAAAATCAATATTCTCTCCCCTCCCGATATCTCGCGCGTACCGGATTTGGAAGGACATCGCTCCGGCAAAAAGCAACGCCAGACACACGTATTGGAATATGGGAGGAGAAGAGTAGGGTTTGCTGAATTTAACCGTCATGCCCCGGCAGCACCGATTGTACGATGGATTGCTCCAACGCCCAATCAGAACAGCTGCATCTGTTCGTAAGCTTGGGCCGTGGGATGCGTGCGCTTGCTGTAGCGGTCGTAGGCGTTCCGAATGCCGTATTTCTCCCGCAGCCAAGCCATGAGTTGCGACACGCGCTTGCGATAGGAGGCGGGCAGGAAGGCGCGTTCCTGGAAGCGTTGGCGATAACGTTCCACTAGCTGGGGAAATTCTCGTTCGAGGAACGGCATGAAAACTGCCGCAGAACACGGTTTGAGAAACAGCGGATTGGCAAAGATGTATTTTGCCCTGGCCTGCGCAGCCGCCTGAACCAATGCCTCAAGGTCCTTGGGGGCGTCGGTGATTCCCGGAAGCACCGGCGCACAAATTACTCCGGCAGCAACCCCGGCATCATTCAGCTTTCTTACCGCTTCCAGTCGCAGGTCAGGCCGGGGAGCGCGTGGCTCGAGCAGCCTGGCCAGATCGGTGTTTAGGGTCGTGATCGTGACATTCACGAAGAGCTTGTTCTTCTCCAAAACTTTCTGCAGCAGTACGGAATCGCGCAGGATAAGGTTGGACTTGGTGACAATGCCAATTTCAAGCCCTTCGTGCCGCGAGATTTCTTCCAACACGGCGCGCGTCACCTCGAACCTCTTCTCGGCCGGTTGATAAGGATCCGTGGCCGTGCCCAGCGCGATATCTTCACCTGGCTTCACCTGCCTGAGCTCTTGTCGAAGCAGGTCAGCCGCGTGTTGCTTGACAAAGATCTTCTGCTCGAACGCAATCCCGTCGCGCAACTCCATGAATTCGTGGGTGTAGCGCGCGTAGCAGTACTTGCAGGCAAACTCGCAGCCCCGGTAAGGATTGATCGTCCAGGTGAATGGCATTCGCTTGCCGGTGCAGCGGTTCAGCAGGGAACGGATAGGCAAGGTGAAATATTCGACTTCATGCGCTTGGCGTAGCGATTCACCTTCAGCCGCGAGCCGGGCAATGCCGACGAGCTGCGGGTTCGTATCAGGAAGAAGGGAAAGGGATGGCATAATTCGCCTTTTGTTCGCCAAGAATAGCGACTGTAGGAGGCCGGTGTCAATAGCCGTTGCGAGCTGTCATGCAAGGTTTCCTATTGACAGAGACCAATCAACCCCTGCCCCGGCTAGGTTATCGGCCCAAGGCAACCCCAAGCAAGTAGGCCAACGTTATTGTGAAGATTTCGGTTGAGCTGGCGGTTTCTCGAACAGCTTAGGGTCAATCGGAGGATTGAACTCGATCTTTGTGTATTCGACGATGCTGTTCTCCGTTCCATTCTGTTTGTTCGCGCGGACCGCAGGCAGCGTAATGCCGTCCGTTGTTTTCCAGTCACTGAGGTCCGTTTCGCCGGCGACAGGCCCCGACGACCCTAGTGTTTGGTAGTCCTCGCGCAGGACGTGGCTTGTCTTGGGATCGACAAACCAACGGATCGACATGTCCCCTGCAGCGACATCCACGATACGGGTCTCGATGTCCCCGACTTTCTCCGGACCATTGGCGAAGAATATGAACTTCGGATCGTCGAGATGCTGCCCGATATAAACCAGATCACGCTGAATCTGCAGCAGACTCTCCTGCCGCTGGGACGCCGGCAGATCGCGGGTTCCTCCGCCCTCGGCGGCTACGAAGCCACTGTCGGCAGTCACCACCATCGAGAATTTTCCTTGTGGAGTCGCGATGTCGAGGTGCATGCGGTCAGGAAAAACGATGGTCACATCGACGGTACTGGCGGGTCCGCCGTCGGGGCTTTTATTGCTGAGAGATGAACGCAGCGATTTCACCGACTTCAGCTTTGATAATCCTCCCATGGCTTCGACTACTTTGGCGGCGAGAGCCTTGCCCTCAGCATTCGAGGCCCTCGGCTTTTCAGTTGGAGCCTCCTCCCCCGGCGGTGGCGGAATTGTGATGTCAACCTTCGTGACGGACCCGAGAGAGGTGAGCGGTTTGTCGAACTGCTCCGAGTTGCCAACCACCAACACCGCCAGTTGGTCCTTGTGAATATACTTGGCGACGACTCTTTCCACGTCGGCTTTCTGCACTTTCTCGATCGCGCTGCGAAAACGTTCCAGAAAATCCGGCGGATAACCATAGAACTCGTAGGCCATGCGCTCACGCAGCACCTTTTCCGGAGAATCGAAGTTAAACACGAACGAATTCAGGAGAGAGTCCTTGGCCCGGGCCATCTCCGACTCGGAAATCGGATCGGACTTCAACTTGTCGATTTCTTTGTCCAGCGCTTGAATTGCCTCGACAGTGCTCTCACTCTTGGTGCCCATGCTCAGGCGCACGATGCCAGGATGGTCGAAAGCGCCCCCGATGCCGCCACCCACGGTATAAGCAAGTCCCTGTGCGGTGCGAATGCTCTGGACCAGGCGTGACGAGAAACCTCCGCCGAAAGCTTCATTGAAGACCTGGGCGGCAAAGTAATCAGGATTGTCGCGCCGCATGCCCAGTTCGACCATACGGATGTTGCTCTGGTTCACATCAGACCGAGGGATCAGATAGTAGCCGGGTTTGGCCGGGCTGAAACTGATGTCGGGCGCTTTGACTGCCGGTCCCTTGGCCCAATCGCCGAACGCCTGGCGCAGCCGTGCCTCCATAGCCGCCGAGTCGAAATCTCCCACGATGCCAAGAATGATGTCGTTGGGAAAAACATGCGCATGATGCCAGTCGACCAAATCCTGTCGGGCCACTGAGGCGACCGTCGCGTATTCGGGTTCACGCGTGTAAGGATTGTCCTTACCATAGGCGAGTTTGGCTGCTTCTCGTCCGGCAACCTCGGCGACGTCATCATTACGTCGCGCAATAGAATCCGCCATCTCCTTCTGTGCCAGTTCGAGTTTGTCCTGGCGAAATTCAGGATTGCGAAGCAGGTCAGTGAAGACCTTGAACACGTCATCGAAATCGCCCTTTAAGCACGACCACGAAATGCTGGTCGAGTCGATGTTGGCATCGGTTTCAACTTTGGCCGCTCGAACTTCGAGAAAGTCGTCGAGTTGATCGCCAGTCTGGTTCTTGGTCCCCCCGGTGCGCCACACCTCCCCATACATGTCGAGCATGCCGGCTTTCGCCGCCGGCCCGGATCGCGATCCCCCGCGAATGCGCGCCGTACCATCAATCAATGGCAGTTCATGATCTTCCTGCAGGAAAATCACCATGCCGTTGGGAAGCTCTACTCGCTTGGGCTCCTGTGGATGGAAGGCATGCAACGGTGGGACCGGAATCTGTTTCCAATTGGTCGCTTGCGCGACGGTGCCGACCGAGAATGCCAGGATAATCGAAATAACCAGGACAAGGCGCTTCATTGCGCACCTCCTGCATTGCTTTCAGTTGACGGTGTCGCAGTCTCGATGATGCCCACGGTGCGGTTGCTTTCTGTGAAGGTTTGTGCGGCCACCCGGCGAATGTCAGCTTTGCTGATCTTGTCGATGCGATCAACCTGCCGGAACAACTCTCGCCAGTCCCCATAGCGTGCCTGATTGATTCCCAGTTCAAAGGCCAGGCCCGAGTCGCTATTAAGGCTGCGGATGAGGTTCGCCTTTGCCCGAGTCTTGATCATCTTTAGCTCGTCATCGCTGATATCTTCCTTCTTAAGACGCTCAATCTCGGCATGGATCGGTCCGGCCATATCTTCAGGCTTATGCCCGGGAAGCGGGAACGCGTAGAAGGCAAACAAGTGCGGATACTTCGTTCCCGGCAGTCCGGTGAAGCCCGCCGAATACGACGCGATTTTCTGATCACGAACCAATGCGCGATAGAGGCGCGACGTGCGTCCCTCCGACATTAGGTCAGCGATGGCATCGTAAACGGCGTCGTCAGGGCTGCGGTAATCCGGCCGGTGATAGCCTTCCAAGTACAAAGGCTGAGAAGGGTCGCGAAGAACTACTCTGCGCTCTGAATTCTGTGCTGGCTCGGTCGTGGTTCTTTCGTCCGGCTTTGCGTGAGACGGAATCCGGTCGAAATATTTTTCGATCAGCGGCATGGCCTCCGAAGCTTTCACATCGCCTACCAAGGTCACGACCATGTTCGAAGGAATGTAATATTCATCGAAAAAGTTTTGCGCGTCTGTGGCAGAGAAGCTGTTTAAGTCTGACATCCACCCGATGGTTGGGCGATGATACTGGCTTGCCTGAAATGCGGCGGTAGTGAACTGCTCAAGCAAGCGTCCAATCGGATTGCTGTCGGTGCGCATGCGACGCTCTTCGATCACCACGTTGCGCTCTTTGTAAAATTCGCGCATGACCGGATGCAGGAATCTCTCTGATTCTAGATAGGCCCACAGCTCCAGCCGGTTTTCGGGGAGAGAATAGAAATAATTGGTTTCGTCCTCGTTGGTGGAGGCGTTGATGTCCTCGCCGCCGCTACGCTCGAGGATTTCGCTGAACTCATTAGGAATTACGTAGGCATTCGCTTCTTTCACCGCATTCTGCCACGCAGTCTGAAGCTGCTTGAGCTTGTCTTCATCCCGGTCGAATCGCTTGTCACGCTCCGCAATGTAATCGGCATAAGCGGTTTCGACTTTCGCAAGTGCAGCTTTTTCCGCCGGGTAGTTCTTCGAGCCGATCGTGTCGGTGCCTTTGAACGCCATATGCTCGAACATATGGGCAAGGCCGGTCTTGCCCAGCGGGTCCTGGGAGGAGCCGGCATCCACATGAGTGTAGAAAGAGAAGACCGGCGCTTCCGGACGTTCACAGATCACCACGGTCAAGCCGTTATCGAGCTTCTTCACCGTGATGCGCTTTTCGAACGAGGTAATGTCCTGAGCTCTCGCCAGCGTCGCGAGACCTAGCAATAGATTGAGAGCGATTAAAGAACGGTATTTCATTGGACCTCCACAAGGTTGGACGCGTGTGCGGGGCAGAAGTTTGAAAGTACGTGGTGACGGGGGAGCTTGTCAAACGGGCAGCCGATAAGAACGTGTATGTTTCTGTGTTGCTTATCCGCGAAAGATGAGACTCGAGCCCTGTCTGAAAGGTACAATCCAGCATCCAAGCTGTGGAAGTCACGGAGTCCAACTGCGTGAGCAAAGCACAGATTGTCGAAATCGCGGGTAAGCATCTGAGCCTTACGAATCTGGACAAAGTCCTCTATCCCGCTAGCGGTTTCACCAAGGGGCAGGTGGTCGACTATTACGCCCGCATAGCGCCGGCGCTGGTGCCGCATCTTGCCGGCAGGCCACTTACGTTGAAGCGCTATCCGGAAGGTGTGGATAAGGAATATTTTTTCGAGAAGAATGCCACCAAGCATCGTCCGGATTGGGTCAAAACGGCGCCTATCTGGAGCGAAGGCAACCAGCGCAATGTGAACTACATTCTGGCGAATGACCTGCCAACACTGGTTTGGATCGCTAATCTAGCTGGGCTTGAGCTGCATCCGTCGTTGTCGCTGGCGAAAAAGATCACCCAGCCTACGATGATGGTCTTCGACCTTGATCCCGGACCTCCGGCGAACATTGTGCAGTGCTGCCAGGTGGCATTCTGGCTGCGCGAAATCTTCGACAAGTTCGAACTGGAAAGCTTTGCTAAAACCTCCGGTTCGAAAGGCCTGCAGATTTATGTGCCGCTGAATATACCAACCAGTTACGACGAAACCAAGCCGTTTGCGCATGCGCTGGCACGCCTACTGGAGCACGATCACAAGGAACTGGTCCTCTCCGACATGAAGAAAGCCTTGCGAGTAGGGAAGATTTTCGTCGACTGGAGTCAGAATGATGAGCATAAAACGACGATTGGAGTCTATTCTCTGCGGGCGAGGGAACGGCCGACGGTGTCAACGCCGGTGACCTGGGAAGAGGTCGAGCGTGCCTTCAGGAAGAAAGACGCGAATCTCTTGGTATTTGAGGCGGAACAGGTCCGGAAACGCGTGGACAAGATGGGAGACTTGTTTGCCCCGGTTCTGAAGCTGAAGCAGAAATTGCCGACGCTGGAGGGATTGAGCGGCGCGGAAGAGACAGAAGCAACTACCGGGAAGCGTAGAGCTAAAACCCCGCCAGGACCGGCAACGAAGAAAAAAGCCAGAAGGATATAATCGGACTTTAAATTTGTCATTCCGAATCGGCTTCAGCCGGTGAGGAATCCGCTTCTTGCCATGGCGCAGCTCTATGCAGGCACTTCCGGATGGGCGTATCCCAGTTGGAAGCCTGATTTCTATCCGCAGAAGCTGGCGCAGACGAAGTTCCTGCCATATTATGCGACCCAACTGAACGCCGTTGAAGTCAATTTCACTTTTCGCCAGCTCTTGAAAGAAACGACCGCACAGAAGTGGATTGGAGAAACCCCGGCGGGATTTCAATTCAGCGTGAAAGCCCACCAAGTGATCACGCACATCAAGCGCTTAAAAAAGACGGAAGACTTCGTTCCGCGCTTCTTGAGTACTATCCAGCCCATCGCTGAGGCTGGCAAACTGGGACCGGTGCTGTTCCAACTGCCTCCGAATCTAAAGGCAGACACGACTCTTCTGGAAGAATTTCTCGCGATCGTGCCGCGAGGCGTTGCGTCGGCATTCGAATTCCGTCACGATTCCTGGTTCGCGGATGAGATTTTCGAGCTACTCAAGAGACATAATCGGGCGTTGTGCGTCGCTGAGACGGAAGAACGCACCACGCCGGACATGGTTACAGCGGATTTCTGTTATTACCGCTACCGCAAGCCGAGCTACACGGATGAAGAGCGCAAGGCGATGGTGGGTCGAATGAAAGAACATCTCGGCGCCGGAAGAAATGTTTTTGCGTACTTCAAGCACGAAGAGACCCCGGCAGGAGCGAAGTACGCGATGGAGATCTTGAAGGAAGTTCAATAACCGCAGAGGGCGCTGCACTTTTTCTGCAGATTTCTGTGTCCTCTTCGGTTAGCAGCTTTGTACCCTGCTGATCACTTTTCCCAGCGTCCGATAACGGGCATACTCGAAATGTGCCTCCGCAAGTCGATTCCCGCGTCTTGTCTGGATTCCTCGACTATCTGAAAGTCGAGAAGGGGCTGGCGCCGCTCACCGTTACCGCATACGCGACGGATATCGGACAGTTCTCCGCTTTCTTACAGAAGAAGAACCGCACTTTGATCGCCGCACAACGTTGTGACGTGCGTGACTTCATTCAGGAGTTGTTTGCCAACTCCGTAGATGGGCGATCCGTGGGGCGAAAATTGTCGGCGTTGCGACATCTCTATCGATATTTGCTCCTCGACAAACATATCGACCACGATCCCACGCTGAACATCGACTCCCCCAAGCAGTGGAAGGTGCTGCCAAAGTCGCTGGCGCGTGACGAGATGGAAGCCATGCTGCGAAGCGAGCAGCCAGCTGCTAAGAACAAGAAAGCGCAAGCCATCGCTCTGCGCGACCGCGCCATGCTCGAAGTCTTTTACGCTGGGGCGCTTCGCGTTTCCGAGATCGTCGGGGTGAGGCTCGAGGACTTGAAACTGGATCTCGGATATGTTCTGGTGCGTGGCAAAGGCGACAAAGAGCGAATCGTCCCGCTAGGGAAGTCGGCGCAGAATGTGTTGACCGACTATCTGAGAAACGCCCGACCAGCACTTACCAACGGCCGCAATTCGCCGCTCCTGTTTGTTGGACGAGGCGCGCGGAAATTAACACGGCAACGCGTGTGGCAAATGGTTGGGGCGGCATCTTTGCCGTCAGGAAGACATGCGAGCCCGCATATGCTTCGTCACAGTTGTGCCACGCACATGGTCGAAAACGGTGCCGATCTGCGGACGGTTCAAACCATTCTGGGTCACTCGGATATTTCGACCACCCAGGTTTATACGCACTTGGCGCTCGATCGCTTGAAGACCGTGTATCAGAAGCACCATCCGCGGGCGAAAGTGAGATGAGAATAACTGTCTCTATGCCGTGTCATTCCGACCGAGGTCATTTGGCTTGCGGAGCGAGTCAAAATGGCGCGTGGAGGAACCTGCTTTTCCGGGCGCTCATTCCGGAATAGCAGGTCCCTCACTCCGCGCGGGATGACAACATATAAGGATTGGAAATCGGCCACCGTGGTATGACGACATCCCAGCAACGACGCAGCGTGGTAGAGAAAGCGGTCGATCAATTTCTGCGTTCTCTTCGCGAGCGCAACGCCTCGCCCCACACGATCAAGGCCTACACGGGCGATCTCGACAATTTTGCTGCCTACGCCGGGCCGCGCGCCTGGAAGGGCATTGATCACATAACTATCCGCGGATTCCTATCTCATCTTTATGAAAAGGGATTGAGCAAGACTTCGGTCGCGCGATCGCTGGCTGCAGTGCGGTCGCTCTACCGCTGGCTGGCGCAAGAGGGAGTGGTTGAGCAGAACCCCGCTGCCCTGGTGTCGACTCCGAAATTGCCTAAGAAATTGCCTCGTGTGCCGACCATTGAAGAGATGAATTTAGTGCTCGACGGAAACATGCCCGAAGTAGCAGCATTTCCTGAACGTGATCGGCTGATGTTCGAGTTGCTGTACGGATGCGGCATTCGCAATTCCGAACTGATCGGCATTGATTTGGACGATATCCGCTTGAGTGCGGAAGCCGTTCTGATTCGCGGCAAGGGGAAGAAAGAACGATATGTACCTTTCGGGGACGCGGTCAGAGCAGCCTTGAGTGTCTACCTGCCCGTTCGCCAGCGCATCTTGTCCGCCGTCAAGAAAGTGAACAGCGCCCTGCTGATCAATCAGCGCGGCGGACGGCTAACAACTCGCAGCGTGGGCCGAATCGTCAAGAAAATTGCCGTGGCGAAAGGACTTCCACCGGACGTGCATCCGCACACTTTGCGTCATGCCTTCGGCACTCACATGCTGGAGGAGGGTGCGGATTTGCGCGCGATCCAGGAGATGCTCGGGCACGAGCGCCTTTCCACCACCCAGCGATATACGCAGCTTTCGATGAAGCACGTGCTTGCGGTGTACGACCAGACGCATCCTAGAGCAAAGTAGCTGTCAGCACTCAGCTGTCAGCATTCAGAACGAACGCGGTGTGCTCGGAGCTCATTCCACATTTCGACCACCCGCGCTTTCAGTTCGGCAGTGAGCTTTTCGTAGGCGCCTTCAGAGCCTTCCTTCGGGGGAATAATCGGCTCCCCAAACTCAATTCTTAGTGCCGCGAACTTCTGAAAGCTCTTCCCGCGCGGCCACGCTTCATAGAATCCTTCGATAGCGACTGGCACAATCGGGACCTGCAGTCCTATGGCCAGAATTGCAGCTCCCTTTTTGAAGATGCGCGGTGTGCCGTCGATGGAGCGCTCACCTTCGGGAAACATCACCAGCACTCGCCCGTGGCGCAGTCCGAAGGCTCCGGCGCGCATGGCGGGAATCAGATTGGCATCCGGATCCACAACCATGATGCGCAGCGAGCGGGCCAGGTGACGCATAACTCCACTGCCAAAGATTTCGCTAGTGCCGACAAAGAAAACGTCTTTGAAAATTGACCACGGCATCAGCGCGCTGACAATAACGCCATCGATAAAACTCTGATGATTCGGACAGATGAGAAACGGGCCGCGAGACGGCAAGTTTTCGACCCCGCTCACCCGAAGATGAAAGCGGTCGTAGGAAAACATTGCGACTATCCGCGTCAGCAGATACCAGAATGCTTCCATGCCGCGCTTGGGCTGAGCGAGCGCCACAACTTCCGGATCAGTCGGGTCTTCCTGCAATACGGTCTGCCAGCCGGCAAACTGAGCGCGCCCTGGATCGCCGGCTTTCCCGTCGCGCAGCAAAGCGACCAACTCCCCGACGGTATAAGTTTCTGCCAGGCGAGCTTCCTCGACTCGCGTACCAAGTTCCTGCTCCAAGCTCACCAGCAGTTCAACCCGTTGCATAGAGTCGAGTCCGAGATCAAGCTCAAGATTGTCGGCGGGGCGGATGATCTCGGGCTTGTTTCGCGATGCCTGCCGAATTACGTTCAGTGCGCGTTGCACTTCAGGCTGATCGAGCCAGGCCTTGTCGTCGGCAGTGAGCTGCTTCGCGGTGCTGACATCTGTGGTTGTCTGACCCCTAGCTTGTGTGTCTCTTGCCTTTTTCTCGACTTCGAATCGCTTGATCTTGCGCGTGGTTGTTCGCGGCAGGTCTTCTTGCCAGATTTCGTAGCTGCCAATGCGCTTGGTAGAGGCGAGTTGAGCGGAAAGCCCTTCCAGATCAAATCGGATGACTTCTTTCGCATTCACCACCTTGCGCTGCCTTAGTACATCAAAGTTCGGCACAATCACCGCATGCAGACGCTCGGAGCCGGGACCTTCCTCAAGACCTAGCACGCAAATTTCCTTGATGAAGGGGGACTTCAGATAGTGAGCTTCGATTTCTTCCGGGTAAACGTTCTTACCGTTGCTGAGGATGATGACTTCCTTTTTGCGACCGGTGATGAAGAGATTGCCGTCGCCATCGAGATAACCAATGTCACCGGTGTAAAGCCAGCCGTCTTTCACGGCTGCCACGGTAGCATCAGGGCGCTTCCAGTAACCTTTCATCACCGTTGCACCCCGAATCAGGATTTCTCCGACTGGCTGCGGTTGGTCTTGAGATTCCGGGTTGTCAATTGTGATCTCAACTCCATCCAGCGGCGGACCAACCGAACCAATGACATTATTCGTCGGCGAAGTCACACAGGCCGCTGCGGTAGTCTCTGTCAATCCGTATGCCTGCAGGACATCGATGCCGAGGTCGTAAAAATCGTGTGCAATCTGCGGATCGAACCGTGAACCGCCGGTGATCAGGTAGCGCATCTTGATGCCGAATAGCTTGTGCACCTTGCCAAAAAATATCTTTCCCGTATTCATGCCCAGCCGGCGGCTGAACCGCGTGACCGACATCAGAACCCGCACAATCGAGCCAGCCAGCCTTCCTCGCTGCGCTACCTCTTTAAAAATGCGCTCGTGGATCAGGTAAAAAAACTGCGGAACCACAGCAAAGGCGGTGATGTTCCTTTCCGCCAATGCTCGCAGCAGCTCTGCCGTGTTCAGGGTTTCCAGGTAAACAACCCGGCATCCCTTGACCAGCGGCAACATCAGATTCGCCATCTGCGAGAGCACATGAAACAGCGGCAGCACGCCCAGGACAGCGTCGTCCGGACCGATGTCCGCCCAACTGAAGACGGCATGAACCTCGCCCATCAGGTTGCCGTGAGTCAGCATCACGCCTTTGGGATCGGCCGTCGTACCCGACGTATATAGGATGGCAGCGATGCTGCCGGCTGGTTGATCGAGCGGCCTGAAGTTGGCGGGGCCGGCAGCGAAAATCTCGTTTAAAGTGGCGAAACTTTCCGGCGCTCTGCGGCGTTCCGAGCCGGCGTCGGTTAGAACCACCGGAATGTTTGTCCCCGCATCCCGCGTGATTGGCAGGTGCTTCTCGTCGCAAAACAACAGCGAACTACCGCTGTCTTGCAACAAAATCGCCAGTTGGTCGGCGTGCAGCGCCGTATCCAGCGGGACCGCCGTGTATCCCGCAGCGATAATTCCCAGGTAAGCCATTACCCAGTAGGGGTGGTTGTCGGCAAAGATCGCAATTCGTGCGCCGGACTCAAAATGATTTTCCTGCAGCCAGCGGGCGACCGACTCGGCCATTTCGCGTGCTTGTTTGTAGGTATAGCTTTCAACTCGCTCCCGGCCCTGGATTTCCAATGCAACGTTGTTAGGCCAGCGTTCGGTGCAGTCGCGAAAGCGGTCGTAGAAGGTTGGCATGGATGCGGTAAGCGGGCAATATTACACGAATTCTCGCCCTCGCTTCTGTGTTTGTTGTACCTTTATGCGCATGAAATCTTCCATGCTGGCAATCTTCGTCCTGTCGTTCTCGCTTTCCGCTTTGGCGCAACACATTGTGCCTGCTCCGGTGTTCCACGCCATTGCCACCGAATTTTCCGGCGAAAACGCCCAGGAAAATGATCGCCAGATCGTGGAGTATCACCGCATTCAAGGCAGTCCCATGATGGCGGCCGTGGCCGAGAAAGTTGTGCTCGCCAAACTGCAATCGTGGGGCATCGAATCCAAGCTCGAGCAGTTTCCTTCCGACGGCAAGACCCTTTACCAGACCTACATCTCGCCCATGGGTTGGGACATGCGCGGCGGCGAGCTGTGGGTCGAAAGCGTGGGCGGCGATAAGAATTTCCAGCCGTTCCGTCTTTGCCGCTATAGCGACGCGCCCATGTGTGTTTCGACCTATTCCAAGGGCGGCGATTGGACGGGCGAACTGGTGGAAGTGGGATCGGGAACCAGCGATGCTGACTACCAGGGCAAAGACCTGCGCGGCAAAGTCGCTCTAGCTTACGGATACGCGGGCTCGGTGGTGCGACAGGCGGTTTTGAAGCACGGAGCCATCGGCGTAGTGATTTATCCCGAAGCCGACGATCGTCCCGAGCGCCCGGATATGGTTCGTTACAACGGCATCTGGCCACGAGCGGAGGAAATCGAGAAGACAGCCGGAGGATTTCAGATCTCTCTCAATCAATATGCCAATCTGCAGCGGCTGCTGAGGCAAGGCCCGGTTCGTGTGCACGGCAAGATCGACGCGACCCTCGGCCCAGGGCAATTGACCCTGGTTCACGCCTGGATTCGCGGCTCGAAGTCCCCGAAAAAAGAAATTCTCATCACCGCCCATCTGGACCATCCCAAGTGGAGCGCGAACGACAACGCCAGCGGTTCGGCTGCCCTGCTGGAAATGGTGCGCACTCTGAATACGCTGATCGCGTCGAAACGCCTGGACGCGCCCGAGGTCACCCTTCACTTCACTTGGGTGCCGGAGATCTTTGGCACAGTCGCGTATATCACCAGGCATCCGGAGGCTCGCGCCTGCGGCGTTTGGGATGATCCGCGGCAATCTCCACCAGACAAACCCTATCGCGCCGGTGATCCGTGCATCGTGATGGACGTGAATATGGATATGGTCGGCGAGGACACGGTCAAGACCAACTCTCGCTTCTACATCACGCGGACCCCGGATTCGGTGCCGGGCAACATAAATGGACTGATGGCTGACGTGCTTGAGCAAACGCGCGAAGCGTACCTATTCGCCCCAACCGGCACACATAATTATTGGCCGGCAGAAATGGCTCCTTACGCGCAGGGAAGCGACCACGATCTTTTCCTGGGATTGGGCATTCCATCGACGATGATAGGCCACGATCCCGACTGGACCCATCACACCAGCGAAGATACCGTCGACAAAACCGACGCATCCGAGTTCCTGCGAGTCGGCGTGCTGGCTTCGGCAGTCGCTTACTGGGCAGCCAGCCATGCGGTGGAGAATCCGTCGTTGCAAACGCCCTTTGCGGCGAGCGAGATGAATCGGGAATATTCACACAGGATTGCGGCAGGCCAGTCGGACTCCGGTCCTGCTGCCGCGAAAGCCGGAATTCAGTTCGACTTCAAGGTGCTGAAAACGCTCGCAGAAAATCAGACAGACGTCGATCCGCTGGCGATCTATGAGGCAGATCATCCTTCGACGTCCGGCCCACGTCGCCTGACGATTGGTCCGATCTATGAAGCGGCGTTCGAATCCTTGTCTGGAGACGACAAGAAATGGTGGGAGGCCCAGTCCGCCACATACTCCAGCTACGCACCCGGCGGTGGCCTGCCTATCAACCCGACCTTTCCCGTGATTCGCTGCGAAGCCATGAACTTCATGAACGGTCATCGCGATGCCGCGACAATTGCGGGCCTTTTATCTGCCGAGTATAACCGCAACTTCGATGCGGCCTGGGTGGATCGTTTAGTCGATATCTTGGCGAAACTGCAGCTAGTTAAGAAATAGACCGCTATTCTGAGTACGACCGAGAGGAGGATCTTCTTTGCCCAACTTGGGTTTCGCGACCATCCTCCTGCCTTGGCATCTAATATGCTAGGCTTTTAAAGAGCCGGAAGTGTGCCCACCGAGGAATTCTGAGTGATTAACGCCCTGTTAGGTAAGGTCTTCGGGACCAAGAATGAGCGCGAAATCAAGCGCATGCTGCCCCGTGTCGAGGCCATTGGCGGGCTTGAGCCTGCCATGCAGAAGCTCAGCGACGCGGAATTGCGCGCCAAGACGGACGAGTTTCGCCGCAAGATTCAGGAACGCATTGCATCCATTCCCGAGGAGCCTGAAGCCGACGCCGAGCGCCAGAAGGAACTCGACGACCAACGCCGCCAGCTTACCAATGAAGTCCTGGACGGAATTCTCGAAGAAGCTTTTGCCGTAGTCCGCGAAGCCGGGCGCCGCGTGCTGAACATGCGGCACTTCGATGTGCAGTTGATCGGCGGCATGGTGCTGCATAGCGGCAAGATTGCCGAAATGAAAACCGGTGAAGGCAAGACGCTCGTCGCCACCTTGCCTGTTTACCTCAATGCGCTAAGCGGCCGTGGCGTTCACGTAGTCACGGTCAATGACTACCTGGCCAAACGCGACTCGGAATGGATGGGCAAGCTTTACACCTTCCTCGGCCTGACGGTTGGCGTCATCGTGCACGATCTGGACGATCAGCAACGCCGCGAGGCCTATGCTGCTGACGTCACTTACGGCACCAATAACGAATTCGGTTTCGACTATCTCCGCGACAACATGAAGTTCGACCTGCGCGACTGCGTCCAGCGTGGGCACAACTTCGGAATCGTTGACGAGGTGGATTCGATCTTGATCGACGAGGCCCGAACCCCGCTGATCATTTCTGGTGCCAGTGAAGAATCCACAGACAAGTACGCGCGGGTGGATCGCATCATTCCGAAACTGGACAAGGGCGAAGAGATTGACGTCGCGCCCGGCGAGCCGAAGCAGTTGACCGGCGACTTCGTCGTGGATGAGAAGCACCGTAACATCACTGTGAGCGATGAAGGCTGGGAAAAAGTTGAAGGACTACTAGGCATCGGTAACATTGCCGACCCCGAAAATTGGGCGCTCAAGCACCACGTTGAAACGGCGATCAAGGCACACTCGCTCTACCGCCGCGATGTCGAATATGTGGTCAAAGATGGAGAAGTCATCATCGTTGACGAGTTTACCGGACGTCTCATGCCCGGACGCCGTTGGTCCGATGGCCTGCACCAGGCCGTCGAAGCCAAGGAAAAGGTCAAGATCGAGCGCGAGAACCAGACGCTGGCGACCATCACCTTCCAGAATTATTTCAGAATGTACAAAAAGCTGGCGGGGATGACCGGTACTGCAGAAACGGAAGCCACCGAGTTCGACAAAATCTACAAGCTCGAAGTGACGGTCATTCCCACGAACAGGACTCTACTGCGAATTGAAAATCCTGATGTCGTCTACCGCACAGAAAAAGAAAAATACTTCGCGGCGGCAGATGAAATCCAGAAGCTGAATGCCTCCGGTCAACCGGTTCTGGTCGGTACAACCTCGATTGAAAAATCGGAGCGGCTTTCCGACCTGCTGAAGAAAAAAGGCGTCAAGCACTACGTTCTAAACGCCAAGCAGCATGAAAAAGAGGCTGAGATCGTGGCGCAGGCGGGACGCAGAGGCATGGTCACAATCGCCACCAACATGGCCGGTCGCGGAACGGACATTTTGCTCGGCGGCAATCCCGAGTTCATGGCCAAGCAGGAGTGCGTCAAGAAGGGAATTGCCCAACCTTTGCGCGCCGCACAGGGAAAAGTACAAGCCACGGTGGATAACAGCAATCACACCGTTTGGTATTACGCAGGAAATGAATACGTTGCGCCTACTGACCAGTGGACGGAGACTTACAACCACCACAAACAGCAAACCGATAAAGAGCATGATGAGGTGACTGCGGTGGGAGGGTTGCACATCTTCGGCACTGAGCGCCACGAGTCGAGGCGCATTGATAATCAGCTTCGTGGCCGCGCCGGCCGCCAGGGCGATCCCGGTTCCTCGCGCTTCTATCTTTCACTCGAAGATGACCTGATGCGCATTTTCGCCAAGGAGTGGGTCTCGAATCTCCTGCAGCGCCTGGGTATGGAAGAAGGAGTACCGATCGAGTCGCGACTAATCTCACGTCGTATCGAAAAAGCCCAGGAAGCTGTCGAAGCACAGAACTTCGAAGCCCGCAAACACTTGCTCGAGTACGACGACGTGATGAACAAGCAGCGCGAGGCCGTGTATGGTTTGCGCCATCAGCTGCTTGAAGGCGTCGACCAGAAGGAACTCATCCTCGAAGATTACGTCGCCGGTACCCTCAGTGAGTTGATGGACCAGTTCGTCGCGGTGAAGGCTCATCCTGCCGACTGGGACATCAAAGGGCTGAAAGATGCAGTCTTCACCCGCTTTGGCGTGGACATTCTCGCCGAAGGCGTCAAGCCGGAGACGTTAAACCGGCAAGAACTCGGGGATGCGATTTTCGAGAAGCTGAAAGCCCGCTATGACGCGAAAGAGAAGCTGATTGGCCCCGATGCGATGCGGTATCACGAGCGCATGATCATGCTGAGCGTCATTGACGCGCAGTGGAAAGATCACTTGCGCGACATGGATCACCTCAAAGAGGGCATCGGATTGCGGGGCTACGGGCAGCATGATCCACTGGTCGAATACAAGCGCGAGTCATTCGAAATGTTTGAAGCGATGATGCAGCGCTTCCAGGAAGAGACCGTCCGCTATCTTTACCTGATGCAGATTCTGGAACGGCCGGAAGCGGCGATGACGGTGCAGCCTACCATCGAGGGAACGCCAGCAGAGACTCCAGGGCCCGACGGAAATGGGCGGCATCCGCGCAAAGTCTCTACTTCCATCGATGAAATGGAGGAGGCTTTCCAACGCAGAAAACGCCGCGAGCTGGATCAAGCGCGGATGGCGGGCGTAGGAGACGCTCAGCCGGTCCAGCAAGTGGTTCGCGGCCAGGCGAAAGTTGGGCGCAATGATCCTTGCCCCTGCGGTTCCGGAAAGAAGTACAAGAAGTGCTGCGGCGCCGGCGGATAAGCCTAGTTTCTACAACCATTGTCATCCTGAGCGCAGTCGCTGCTTTGCACCGCAAAGCAGCAACGCAGTCGAAGGACCCCTTATGTTAGCGACGTCTTGTAAGGGAATTCTCTCTGCGACATTCGACCCCTGACAGAATGCTATGCGGGTCTCTTGGCGCGGTTGCGCGATTAGGGATCCTTCGCCTCCACTAGGATGACAACTCTACGACCACACTTCTATTTGGCAGCCTTGTGCAGCGTGAACGCTTTCACCACCACGTTGTTCGGCTGAATGCCCACCGGAATCATAGTGAGTAGCGAATACTCTCCCGGCTCAAACTTTTTCTTCGGCGTGCGCTTCTGAATGATGCTCACGTCCCCAGACGCTGAATTCAATACCAGCAAGTAATTCTGGCTCTGCGATAGCGCGAGGCCATCGGGATGCGTGCCCACCGGCAACGTTGCGACAAGTGTGCCGGAGTCAATGTCATAGACCGCGACCGTGTTCGCTCCAAAGTTGCTTACATACAAGCGCGAATTGTCGGCGCTCACAATTCCGTGCGCCGGATGAGTGCCGATCAGATAGCTGCCGCCGACTTCATTGGTCGACGTCTCAACGACTGAAACGTTGTCTGAGTCAAAATTGCTGACAACCAACTCGCCACCATCAGGCTTAAGCGCCAGGTGAACCGGGGTCTTGCCAACGTCAAGCAGGGCCAGCAATTTGCCCGCTGTAAGGTCAAGCGCCGCCACCTGGCCCGAGCCTGTGCAGGCTACGAAAGCTTTGGCCTCGTACGGAACGACGGCGATATCTTCGGGTTGCTGGCACACGGGCACGACAGCGCGTACCAGCAGGCGCTGCGCATCGATCAATGAAACCGTATTGTCCCCGCGGTTGCTCACCACAATCGTGGTGCCGTCGGGAGAGACTCGGGCAAGCCCAGGGGCAATTCCTACGCGGACATTGCCGAGAACTAATCGCTTTTCTAAATCAATGACCGAAACGTTATTGGATCCGGAGTTGGCGACGTACGCGCGCTTGCCGTCCGGCGAAACGTCTATGAAGTAAGGCTTGCCGTGGACGCCAATAGTAGCGATCACGGTATTTCGTTCGGCATCGATGACGCTGATGTTGTTCGACCCGGCATTTACGACGTAAACCTCGTTCTTTTTGCTGTTGACGGCGATACCGGTGGGCTCGATGCCTACGGGAATAGTTTTCACGACGGTGAAGCCGTGCACTGGGTCGGCAGTCAGGTCGATGACGCTGACGTTGTTGCTTTTGCCATTCGTCACGTACGCGTACTCGCGGTAAACGGCAAGGCTGGCATCAAGTGGACGAGGATGGAAATACCACCAGCCGACGCCGGCTAGGATCGGAAGAAGGACGACGATAAGCAGGACTTTCCGCAAAGTATTTGGTGCCCTTGTAAATGGAAAAAGCTTACCAGACCCGCGGAGGAATGTACGGTAACATTGACCGGGAGAGGTACCTGATGAACCTTCAGGATCTGTTGCAGCACCACCAGGATTACACGACGAATGTCCCGAACAGGTACGAGCAGACGATCGAGCGGCTCAATAAAGCCATGCCTGCCCGTGACACGGCAGAGGTCGCAGCCGCGATTTCAGATTGGTTAAAGAGCATAAACATGCAGTACTACCGATTTCGCCCGGCGAAGCTCAAAATGCTGAGGGAGACATTGGAGCCGGTGATAGAACAAGAGAGGGAAACACTGTTGGAATATCGGAAGCGCAGTATCACGACGCTCATGGTGGAGGATAGACCGGTTATATCGCGGTTGTTTGAAGTGTTCAAAGACAAACTTGGGCCAATTGGAGCAGGCAAGGCCCTTCACGTCCTGGCGCCGAAGATGTTTCCCCTATGGGATAACGCCATTGCTTCGGCGGCTGGAGTTTCAACAAGCCAGGGATATTTCCAATTTATGCTGATTCGAAAAGAGCAAGTGGCAGCTTTGCCCAAAGGATTGCCGGAGAATCTTTATCCCCTTAAGCTCCTAGATGAATGCGACTACTTGAGATTCACGCGCAATAACGACACTATGGATTCAGGGAAAAACCTGAAAAGACGCTAACTGTTTTAGTTTCGTATCTCAGCGATCTGCTGGGCCTCGAATCCCGCCACCGTCCTCCCCACCACCGGCGCGATCTGCCTGACCTGCACCATCAACTCGTCAAACTGATCGGGATAGAGCGACTGCATGCCATCGGAGAGCGCCTTGTCCGGTTCGTTGTGAACTTCTACGATGAGGCCGTCGGCTCCTACGGCAACCGCAGCCCGCGATAGCGGAGTGACTTTGTTGCGCTTGCCGGTTCCGTGGCTGGGATCGACGATGATCGGCAGATGGCTCAACCGCTGCACCGCTGGAACCACGCTGAGGTCGAGCGTATTGCGGGTGTGATCGGCGAAAGTACGCACGCCGCGCTCACACAGAATGACGTTGTAGTTGCCCTCGCTCATCACATACTCTGCGGCCATCAGAAATTCCTCGAGCGTGGCGGCCAGTCCTCGCTTTACCATGACCGGCTTGCGGCTCCGGCCCGCGCGCTTGAGCAGCGAAAAGTTCTGCATGTTGCGGGCGCCGATCTGGATTACGTCGGCATATTGCTCGACCAGCTCCAAAGACTCGTGATCGATGGCTTCAGTCACGATCTTCAAGCCGAACTGATCGCGAATCTCGGCCATGATCTGTAGCCCTTCTTCGCCCAGTCCCTGGAACGAATATGGCGAGGTGCGGGGCTTGTAGGCCCCGCCGCGGAAGAATTGCGCTCCGGCGCGATGTACCCGTTCGGCGACAGCGAACGCCTGCTCGCGGCTCTCGATGGCGCAAGGCCCGGCAATGATAGCGAGTCCTGGCCCGCCGATCTTGGCATCCGTACCGGGAAACCGAATGACGGTGTTGTCTTCCTTGATGTCTCGGCTGACCAGCTTGTAAGGTTTGGTTACGCGGATGACTTCCTGAACGCCCGGCATCTCCTCCAGCGTGCCGGGTTCAACTTCACCCTTGTTTCCCGTAATGCCAATAGCGGTGCGCTCAGCACCCGGAATGGAGTGAGGGCGGTAGCCTAATGACTCGATTTTCTGGCAAACGGCACGCACCTGCTCTTCGGTCGCGTGCGCCTGCATGACAACTAACATGAGATCACCTTGGTTGGGACGTTGCGAAATGTCCCGCAATCGCCGCGTAAGGAACGCGCCCTTCCGCGGGTGCCCTGAGTTTATCGTTGTTTTGAGCTGGCCGCAAACACTAACACTGGAGTCGAACGTCCAGGTTCACCGGAGAAAAAAGCAATCAGCGGTTGGTCACCTGAGCTTCGAGAACAAAGTTCTGGCCGCGTCGTAGGGACCGGAGCAGGAAGTACTCATTGACCGGGCGATCGTCCTGCAGGGCGGGGGTTTCCGGCGATACAGCGATCACCTCCGCGGGCGATCTTTCCAGCGAAAGAACCAGTTCAAGGATGCGTTCCGGGCCGGCAGGAGGCGACCACTCTTCCATATCAGCGATTGCTGCAGGCGGCATTCGGCGGAACAGCTCTGAAGCAGTCCGGCGGGGGATCGCGCTTTTGCTGGCCAGGAAGTGATAGCCCCAATCCCGCTGGTAGGCAAAGATCCTTACGTCGGGGAACGATTCGACGAGCGCCCGGGTCACGGCCGAGCGAACTTGCTCATCTCCGTCCGGCAGCCATTGCTGCAGAATGCCATCCGGCCGCAAACGGGTTTTGATGATGCGGTAAAACTCTTTGGTATAGAGCAAGCTGGAGCCGGCAGCCTCCACCGGCGGCGGCGGATCAATTGTGATCACGTCGTACTGCTGCTCCGACCGTTCCAGAAAACGGCGTCCATCGTCCACCACGATGTGGGCGTGAGGAGAACTCATCACTGCCTGCGCGTTAGCGTGGAAGTAGGGAAACATCTTGGGAACGCTTGGTACCAGCTCTGCCGCAGTAACGTCAATGTTCCAGGTCAAAAGCGACCGGAAAGTGGTGCCCATGCCGAAACAGATGTCGAGCGCATTCTGCGGCTGGTGATCAAGGAACGCCAGCGGCAGATGCGCCATGATCTTCGTCACCGGACTCAGGCCGGTCATGCCGATTCCGTTGACCAGCAGGTGCCTTTGCATACCCCTGCCAGTAGCGATCACGGTCGCCGTGTCGTCGCGGAGCACGCGGCTGTTCGGGTATTCGACCTGAAAGTCTCGAGTGAAAACAACCAAAACTAAGGCCAAGCCGACCAGCGCGTACGAGGGTGACCTGCCTTGAAAGGACTGGCGTTGGACCGGCTCAGAAGGCCACCGGGGCCACGCGCCCAACGCCAGCCATGGCAGCGCCAATAGCGTTAGAACCCAATGTTCGCTCAGATACGGCAGCAGCACGAAGCCGGACACCAGCGGCCCAACAATACAGCCCACAATGTTTACAGCGTAGGCGGTGCCGGCCTGGTCGGGGTCACCTCCGGACCAGCGATCCACCAGCATCGGCGTAACAAATCCCAGTACCCCAGAAAAAGCCGCCACGCCAAAGATCAATCGGAAGATTGCGAATAAAGATACCCGGGGATCTGCCGTGATCAGAGGCAGGAGTGCGAACAGGCCGAGGCATGCCCAGAGGAACGGGGATTCACTTCGGGACGAGCGACTCCACCGGCGATAAACCCATGATCCGAGGAATGTCGCGGCCAGATACAGCGCCAGAATCGCTGCGAAGGCATAAACCATGGTGCCGAGATACGGCGTAAATTGCCGGATCCAGACGACCTCCATCCCCATGCTGGTCAGGCCGGTAGTGAAGAGCAGCGCCAGAGTCCAGCGGCTACCGGGGCCGCGACTCGCGAGCTGGGACCCACGAGATTCGAATTCGTTCGCAACCTCCGGAGTTCCGGCCTGAACTCGTGACAACGCCAACGCCGATAACGCCAGGCAGCAGTTCAGTACCGCTCCTACTTTCAACGTCCAGTGAAATCCGTGAAGTTCGATCAAGAGCGGAGGAACCAGGGCGCCGGCGATCGCCCCGCACACGTTCGCGACGTAAAGATAGCTAAACGAACGTTGCGATTCATGCTGAAAGGATCGTCGAATGGCCGACATCGCTATGGGGATGGTCGCTCCCATGCACGAGCACCACGGAATCAGCGTCAGCGCGACCCAGAATCCTGAGGCCAGATAGTATGCTGCGGAGGACGAGACTCCCAAGCCTTCCAACACGTGTCGTCCCCAAGAAAATTCTTGAGGCACGGACAGTGCCGATAGACCGATCAGCAGCTCTGTAAGGGAATAGAGTCGAAGGGCCGGAATGCGGCTGCTGTCGCCGTACTTGCGAATGAGCCGGCCACTCAGCCAGGAGCCTAAACCCAGGCCGGCCATGAACATGGAAAGAACGATTGAAACCAGGGCACTGGTCACCCCAAACTGCGCCATTGCCAGCCGAAGCCAGACGATCTCGTACAGGATGCTGCAGAATCCCGAGATGGTGAAAAAGAGGAAGAACCAGACCACGTATCCTCCGAAAAAGCTCTTTTCTTGTGGACTATCTGCAATGAGAACATAGCCGCCCTACCGGATCAACGGAAGTGGTTACCTCGCGGGGTACAGAAGTAATCGCGCCTCTCTCCCGCCGGGCCTGTGAATTTCCCTGCGCCGAAATACAGGATTCGCTGTAGCAACCAGAAAAACAATTGGCAAATCTCTATGTTGGGTGAGGTGACCTTATGAAACAACTAGCTTTCTTCCTTCTTGCGTTCGCTCTCATTGCCAGCAGCCCGCTTTCTGCTCAGTCACGTGCGGTGGCCGATGGCGGAACGGCATTTGCCGGCGCTTCAGGAGCGCCAGCCTCGTTCCTCCCGCTCGTACCGGACCCGGTTGAGGAGCGAATGGTGCAGGAAAACATCAAAGACATTCATTTTGACTTCAATCGCTCCAACTTGCGACCCGAGGACCGTTCGATTCTCGAGTCCGACGCGCAATGGCTCAAGGCAAATCCGAACGTCATCGTGACCATCGAGGGCGACGCCGACGAACGCGGCGACATTCCTTACAACGTCGTGTTGTCGCAACAGCGCGCCACGACCGCGAAAGATGCCTTAGTCGCCATGGGAGTGCCATCCGATCAGGTCGTGTACTCGACCGGATGGGGCAAACTGTATCCGGTTTGCACCGACGCCGACGAGACTTGCTGGAGCGAGAATCGTCGAGCCCACTTTGAAGCCTGGTAAGCCGTTTCGATCGCGGCAAGCGAGGGCCTCTTTATACTCTCGATATGCCGCGTTCGATGGCTCGCGAGCAGGACATACTTAAACATGCGTCGCCAAAGCGCCCACCCGCTTTGACGTCGCGCCGAATCGGAATTCATACCTCAAGCGCCGGCGGCGTGCCGAACGCCGCTGAGCGCGCTTATCGCCTTGGTTGCAACACCTTTCAGATCTTTTCTTCCAGCCCACGGCAATGGGCGTCCTACGAACTAGGCCGCCCGCAATGCGACGAGATGAGACGCCTGCGTGAGAAGTATGACCTGAAGCCGCTGGTGATCCATACCAACTACCTGATCAACCTGGCAGCGACCAACGAGGTCTTCCTGCGCAAGTCTATCGAAGCATTTCGCGGCGAAGTGGAACGGGCACTTGAACTGTGCGCCGATTACCTCGTGCAGCATCCGGGGTCGTTTCGCGGGGCTGATCGCGAGGCAGGATTGTTGCAGACTGCGGCCGCAATCGCTGCTGCAACCCAGGGTCTAGACTTGGGAAAAACGGGTCTTACCATTCTGATTGAGAATACCGCCGGGGCTGAATTCTCTTTGGGGGCAAGCTTCGAGCAGGTGGCCGAAGTTCTGGAGCGCCTGCGTGGTCTGGTGCCGTCAGCCGCATGCATCGATACCTGTCACACCCACGTTTCGGGATACGACATCGTGAGTGAAGCCGGCATGAAGGAAACTCTGGCGCGGTTGGAGGCGACGATTGGGTTGAAGAATGTTCCAGTGTGGCATTGTAATGACGCCAAGGCTCCCTGCGGATCAAAACTCGACCGTCACCAGCACATCGGGAAGGGAAGCATTGGGCTTGAGCCTTTTCGCAGGTTGCTGAACGACACACGTCTGGCTCAAGCCGCCTTTATCGCTGAGACCCCGATCGATGAGCCAGGGGATGACAAGAGGAATGTGGCAGTTTTGAAGAGATTCGTCGTGAAATAAATTCATTTCGTAGCCAGAAACCTATTTGTGTTAAACTTGTTTAACAATGCTGGGCATCCGACTCGAACCTGAACTCGAACAAAAACTGGAGTCTCTTGCCAAAGAGACAGGCCGGAGCAAGAGCTACTACGCGCGGGAGGCAATTCGCCAGTACTTGGAGGATCGGGAAGACTATCTGAAAGGCATTGCCGCGTTGGAAAGACGCGAACCTACCATCACGCTCGAAGAACTGGAGCGACGGCTTGGGCTGGAAGATTGAGATCTCCCGCACGGCCGAGAGACAAATTACGAAACTTAACCGCGACACTCAACGACTGATTCTTCGTTTTCTACGGCAGCGAGTCGCTACTGCTGACAATCCACGTCAGTGGGGAAAACCCTTGCAGGGCGAGAAACAAGGCCTATGGCGCTACAGGGTAGGCGACTACCGTCTGATCTGCGACATTCAGGACGAGAGAATCACGGTCCTCGTCCTCGTGGTTGGACACCGCAAAGACGTCTATCGGTAAACCCGCACTGCCTCCGCCACGCGCATTCTTCGTTGTAAAATCAACGTTTACCCTATACTTCAACTTTCGCTTCTATGCCGCAGGAAGAGACTACATCCCGAGCGCCTGAAACCAAGCTCGACGACCGCTACGATCCGCAACGGATCGAGATGAAATGGTCCGAGCGTTGGGCGCAGGATCCGTCTCTCTACGCGGCAGAGGAGCACTCCACCAAAGCGAAATACTACGTGCTCGAGATGTTGCCGTATCCGTCCGGCGTGCTGCACATGGGCCACGTGCGCAACTATGCCATCGGCGACGCCCTTGCCCGTTACATGTGGATGAGCGGCTACAACGTGCTTCACCCTATGGGCTGGGACTCGTTCGGACTTCCGGCAGAAAACGCCGCCATTTCGGCGAACGTGCCGCCTCGCGACTGGACGCTGCGCAACATCGCCAACATGAAGGCACAGATGAAGCGCCTCGGTTTCGCTTACGACTGGTCACGCGAAGTTACCACTTGCTTGCCCGAGTATTACCGTTGGAACCAGTGGTTCTTCTTGAAGCTCTATGAGAAAGGTTTCGCCTATCGCAAGAAGAGCAAGGTCAACTGGTGTCCAAAGTGCGCTACCGTTTTGGCCAACGAACAGGTTGCCGGCGGTTTTTGCTGGCGCCACGAAGACACGCCGGTTGAGCAGCGCGACCTCGAACAATGGTTCTTGCGCATCACAAATTATGCCGACGAACTTCTCCGCGACATTGACCAGCTCGAAAACTGGCCGGACAAAGTTCGTACCATGCAGCGCAACTGGATCGGCCGCAGCGAAGGCACGCTTGTCGATTTCAGACTCCATGGCGTACCGGACTCGAAGATCACCGTTTTCACTACGCGAGTCGATACCATCTACGGAGCTACTTCGATCCAGTTCGCGCCTGAGCATCCCCTGGTTGCCAGCTTTACCAGGAACAACGATCTACTCCGCGCCAGTGTCGATCAGTTGATTGCGGAGCAACGAAAGGCAAAAGAAATCGGCGATGTCGGCGCCATCGAGAAACATGGCGTAAACACGCATCGTTTCGCCGTCAATCCGTTCAATAACGAGAAGATTCCCATCTGGGTGGCGAATTACATTTTGATGGACTATGGCACCGGCGCGATTATGAGCGTGCCCGCGCACGACGAGCGCGACTACGAGTTCGCCAAGAAATACAGCCTTCCGGTGAAGGTTGTGATCGTGCCTTGCCCCGACGATCCGGAAGAGACTGTGGTCGAACCGCCTCTGCCGTTTACTACTCTGAAGGGTACATTGGTCAATTCGGGACCATTCAATCACCTTGGCTGTGACGATGCCATAGAAAAGATGTCCGCCCACGCGGAGCAGCATGGCTTCGGCAAAGCCACTGTAACCTTTCGTTTGAAGGACTGGGGCATTTCGCGACAACGCTACTGGGGTACGCCGATCCCCATGCTGTACTGCGAGAAAGACGGTATTGTTCCCGTCCCGGAGAAAGACTTGCCAGTGGTCCTTCCGGAAAAAGTGGACATCACTTTATCAGGCGGTTCTCCGCTCGCCAGAGTGCCCGAGTTCGTGAACGCGACCTGCCCGAAATGCGGCGGTCCGGCGCGGCGCGAGACCGATACCATGGATACCTTTGTTGACTCGTCCTGGTACTTCTACCGTTACACCGATGCGGGCAACGATCGTGCGCCATTTGATAAGGAAGTGGCGGCATATTGGTTCGGCGATCGTGGCATTGACCAGTACATTGGTGGCGTGGAACATGCCATTCTCCATCTCATTTACTCGCGCTTCTGGACAAAAATCATGCGCGATATGGGAATGGTGAAGAACAGCGAACCGGTGCAGCGTCTATTTACCCAGGGCATGATCATCAAGGGCGGCGCGAAGATGTCTAAGAGCCTGGGGAACGTGGTCTCGCCGGACGAAATGGTGGCCCGCTATGGCGCCGACAGCACCCGCATGTATACCTTGTTTGCCACTTCTCCCGACCGCGAACTCGATTGGCAGGATGAGGGCGTCGAAGGAACGGCCCGCTTTCTGGGAAGAGCGTACCGCTTTGTGATGCGAAACGCGCAGTCCGCGGGCGACTCTATGGAAGCGCTCCAAACAGCTTCTCTGTCGTCCGAAGCACGCAAGATTCAGCGCAAGCTGCACCAGACGATCAAGCGCGTCGGCGAAGACTTCCAGGGACGCTGGCACTTTAATACCTCCATTGCGGCCATCATGGAGTTCGTAAACGATCTTTACGCCGTCGAGGATGCCATCGCGCACGATCGAGTCCCAAAACCTTTGCTGGCACAGGTTCAGCGCAATCTCGTATTGTTGCTCGCGCCCTTTGCTCCCTACGTCGCCCATGAACTTTGGGAGACCTTGGGAGAAAAGGGAAACCTGCTAAAGGCTCCCTGGCCGAAATATGACCCCGAACTCGCCAAGGAAGATGAAATTGAAATTCCGGTGCAGATCAACGGCAAACTGCGCAGCGTAGTCGTGGTGCCGGCGGGCAGTTCCGAGGGAACCATTCGTGATGCCGCGATGGCGGATGAAAGAGTGAAGGCTGCAGTCAGCGGAAAGCAGATCGTGAAAATGATCACCGTCCCCGGCAAGTTGATCAACATCGTAATCCGATAGTCCTGCGTCTGTGCCCAAATGGCATCACGCTCTCCATCGTTCGAAGCGTTTCGACTCATGCTGCGCCGTCCCTCCTTTGGCCTGGCGGAGATCGCCTGGCGATGGAGCTTCGGAGCAGCGGTCACCGCGACCGCCGCGTTCACAGTTTTCCAGTATTTGGATACATTGTTTGTCACTAAAGGCGATCTCTTGCTCCTGAAGAGCCGCCAGCCGATCTTGATTTCGAAAGCCCTGCAACACATTGTCGGCGGCAGTGGGCTCCGCTTCGTCGAGGCGTGTGTTGCCTTAACTGTCGCCTTGTCGATCGGGTGGATTGCCGCCGGCGCAGTGGCGCGTGCAGCAGTCTTAGAAGGCTTGCTCGATTATTTCGGTCGTCGGCCCCAATTGGGGAACTGGCATTTTCGGCCACTCGTGGGACTGAATTTTTTGCGGACGACGGTTGCGCTAGCCGCGATGGTGGGATTTCTGGCCGCGTTATTGGTCGGCGCCGCTGCCTCTTCAGCCGATGATCGTTCATTCGGTATGGCCTTCCTGGTGACTTTCGCGCTCGTCTTGCTGGTTTGGCTGGCGTGGTCGGGGCTCAACTGGTTCTTGTCCCTAGCCTCAATTTTCGTTGTCAATGATGCGCTCGATACTTTCAGCGCCATCGCCGCCGCGACCGATTTTTGCCAACAGCATGTTGGTCCTGTGCTGGCCGCAGGTACCTGGTTTGGCCTGGCGCACTTCGCCGCGTTCGTGATCGCTACGGTGGGAGCGGGCATCATGCTGGGTTCGGCAGCGCCGGCCCCGGCCATGGCCACATTCGGTCTTCTGCTCCTAACTCTGTTCTACTTCGCCGTAGTGGATTTCTTGTACGTCGGCAGGCTTGCGGCATACGTCGCGATGCTGGATTCGCCCGAGATTACTATCGCCAGTTTGGCGCCGCGCGATCACCCACCATCCGGTCTTCCCGACCGCGTCGATCCCGACGAGCTTATCCTGAGTGATCTGCCCGCCCAGGCTTAGCACTGGTCGCTCCTCTTTACAGCTTCTCGCCGATTTGAGACACTCGTCCGTGGGAACCCCATCCATCGTAGTCCTCGACTTTGGAGCGCAATATTCGCAACTCATTGCGCGCCGCATCCGTGAACAGAATGTCTTCTCCGTCGTGCTGCCATGTACGGCCAGTGTGGACGAGATTCGCAGTCAATCGCCACTGGGTATCGTTCTCTCCGGCGGACCATCATCCGTCTACGATCGCGATGCACCCGAGGCCGACAAGCGCCTGTTCGATCTCGGCGTCCCCGTGCTTGGCATCTGCTATGGCCTGCAGTTCATGGCCTATGCGCTGGGTGGCAAAGTGCGCGCAGCGACAAAGCGAGAATACGGCCATGCCAACGTGGACATCAAAGAAGACTCATGCCTTTTCCGCGGCCTGCCCAGCCAATTAAATGTCTGGATGTCGCACGGCGATGAGGCCGAAGAATTGCCCGGCGGATTTCGTCTGGTCGCGAGCTCGCCGAATGCCGTGGCCGCAATTGAGAACTTGGCTCGGAAGATGTGGGCGGTGCAGTTCCATCCGGAAGTGCATCACACCCAGCACGGTACTGAGATCCTTCGCAATTTCGCGCTGGAAATTTGCGGAGCGAAACCTGATTGGACGCCGCAGCATTTCATCGACGCGACCGTCGCAAGCGTGCGCCAGATAGTGGGGAATGGCCGCGCCATCTGCGCGCTTTCCGGCGGTGTAGATTCCGCCGTCGCGGCTACGCTCGTAGATCGCGCTTTGCGGGAACAGAATGGCAAATCCCGTCTGACCAGCATCTTTGTCAACAATGGCGTCTTGCGCAAAGACGAGTTCGAAAAAGTTCAGCAGAATCTACGCGACAAGTTGGGCTTGCAGGTCGATGCGGTCGACGCCAGCAGCCGCTTTCTGCGCAAGCTGGCCGGCATCACCGATCCTGAGGCCAAACGCAAAATAATCGGTAACGAATTCATCGCGGTGTTCGAAGAAGAAGCCCATCGCATCGAAAAACAAGAAGGCAAGGTCGAGTGGCTGGTTCAGGGGACGCTCTATCCGGACGTGATCGAATCACGCTCGGTGCGCGGTCCGTCGCAGGTGATCAAGTCGCATCACAATGTCGGCGGCCTGCCGGAAAAAATGCACCTGAAGCTCATCGAGCCACTAAAAGAGCTGTTCAAAGACGAAGTCCGCAAAATTGGCCGTGATCTTGGCATGTCAGAGGAGATTCTGCAGCGCCAGCCATT
>Ga0335081_10001632_pt1 | contig 35798 bp, 31 predicted proteins | sample Lox_Sample_35_FD_206713 | JGI IMG/M metagenome (GOLD analysis project Ga0335081, IMG submission 206713) | Soil microbial communities from Loxahatchee National Wildlife Refuge, Florida, United States - Lox_Sample_3.5 | ecosystem: Environmental > Terrestrial > Soil > Wetlands | place: USA...
GGAGTGGTACGGCCTCCACTTCCCCGAGCTCCAGGACATCCTCAAGGACAACCTCGCCCTGGCCAGGCTCGTCATCTCGCTGGGACAGAGGGGGACCTTCGACGAGAGGAAGCTCGAGGCAGAGGGAATCACGGGGAAGAGGGCCGAGGCGATAATGCTCGCCGCGGAGAGGTCGAAGGGCGGGACTATCTCGGAGAAGGACATGAGGAGGATAGTCGGCCTCGCCGAGCTGGCGGTCAAGACAGCCACAGAGCGCGAGAAGATGGCCGACGCGGTCGACTCGACCATGGCAAGGATAGCACCGAACGTCACCCAGGTGGCGGGCGCGACGATAGGCGCCAGGCTGATTGCGAGGGCGGGCGGGCTGGAAAGGCTTGCGAGGCTCCCAGCGAGCACCATCCAGGTGCTCGGCGCGGAGAAGGCGCTCTTCAGGGCGATAAGGACGGGGGCGAGGCCGCCCAAGCACGGCATACTCTTCCAGCACGAGGCGGTCCACATGGCGCCAAAGTGGCAGAGGGGGAAGATCGCGAGGACGCTCGCGAACAAGATAGCGATCGCGGCGAGGATAGACTACTACCGCGGGGAGAAGGCGAGCGAGCTGACAGGCCTGTTCGAGAAGAGGCTCGCCGAGATCAAGATAAAGTATAAGGAGCCACCGCCGATGCGTCCGGAACAGCGAAGAGAGTTCCGGCGCAATGACCAACGTCCTCGTTATGGAAGGCCGGGGAAGGACGAGAGGAAGCCGGGAGGGCGGAAGGACAGGCGTTTTTACAAGAAACCTCGTCCCGGGGAATAGGGTCTACGACGAGCGCCTGGTCAGGATTGAGGGCGGCGAGTACAGGGCCTGGGACCCCTTCAGGAGCAAGCTCGCCGCGGGGATTCTCAAGGGGGAGCTCGCTCCGGACGTCATCAGGGAGGGCGACAAGGTCCTCTACCTCGGCGCCTCGACCGGCACGACGCCATCGCACGTCTCCGACATCGTAGGCGGGGGCGGGCTGGTCGTCGGGGTCGAGCTCTCCGCGCGGGTGGGGAGGGAGTTCCTCGAGAAGGTCGCGAAGGAGAGGGAGAACGTCGTGCCCTTCATCGCCGACGCGAGGGAGACGGAGAGGTTCGACGGGTTCGGGGAGATGGACGTCGTCTACTGCGACATCGCGCAGAGGGACCAGACAGAGATAGCGATGGCCAACTGCGCGCGGCACCTGAGGAAGGGCGGGAAGCTGCTGCTGGTGGTAAAGTCCAGGAGCATCGACCAGCTCAAGGACCCCAAGCTCGTCTTCAGGGAGGAGGCGAAGAAGTTGAGCGACGCCGGCTACGCCGTGGAGCGGGTGATCGACCTCCGGCCGTACGACAAGGACCACGCCCTGATACTTGCGACCAAGCCCTAGTCGAGGGTCGGCAGGACTGATATCCGCTCCCAGGTCTTCCAGCTCTTCCTCGCGAACTCGGGGCGTTCGCTGTTGGTCTTGACCCAGGACTCGAGGAAGGCGATGGTGTCGGGGTCGGACGGGTAGCCCGACCCAAAGTCGCCGTGGACCTCGCGCAGCTCTTCGATGGTGAGGTCCCTCTCGACCTTCGCGACGATCGAGGCGGCGGAGACCACAGGATAGTTCACGTCAGCCTTGTGCTCGGCCACGACCCGCGGCGACGACACGAGGAGGTCGGTCAGCTCTCGCGTGAACCTCTCCGGGTTGGTGTCCGGAGCGTCGACGAAGACCTCGTCGACCCCGAGGGCGTCTATGACCTTGGCCATGTGGATGGCCTCGAGGTAGTTTAGCCTCCTGTACTTCTTCCCCCTGCTGACGTACCTGTCGATCATCTTCGGGGGGATGCGCTCGACCTCGACGCGAGAGCAGACCCTGAGGATCTCGGGGTAGAGCGCCTCGCGTCGGCCGGGCGAGAGGAGCTTGGAGTCCTTGACCCCCAGGGACGCGAGCTCGTCCATCCTCGACTGCTCGACGGAGACTCCGGCCACGGCGAGCGGGCCCAGGACGCAACCACGGCCCGCTTCGTCGACGCCGCCCACGAGCACGCCTCATCGCTCGGGGCTAGCCCAGACTTAAGGCAATCTCCAGGGGAATTTCCTTGGAGACCTGGTCCCTGTTGTGGAGGGTGAGCTCGACGAGCTTACCCTCGGGGACGCCCGCGACCTCGGTGATCAGGGGGTCCTTCATGCTCTCGTGGAGGACGACCAGCATGGGCTTGCCCGAGGCGAGGCAGGCCTGCACCCCCTTCCTGAACTCGGGACTGGTCAGCTCCATCGGCCCAACCTCGTCGATGACGATGAAGTCCGCCACCTCCGCTGCCCTGACGAGGGACCCCGCGCCCAGCGTCGAGAGGTTGGTGATGTTCACCCGGTACTTGCCGACCCTCGGCCCCAGGCCGGTGACGGACGCCAGCTCTGCCTCGTTCCCGCTTAGTAGGTCTGTCAGCTTGAAGCCGACGCGCTCCTTCCCTTTCCTGACCTCCCTGGTCAGGCAGCCCCCCACCCCGAGGCCCTTCGACCTCACGGCGAAGACAACCTTGGAGACGAGGGTGGACTTGCCTATCCCTGGCGGGCCGGTGAGGAGCCAGACCCTGGTGGTCAAGTTCGGCCGGCCCCGCGGCTTCTCGGCTTAAATGCTTCGCAGCGAGCCCGGACCCCGTGCCGCCAAGGCTCGCTCCGACGCGCGAGGGCTCGACCGACCTGCTCGTCCCCGAGGAGAGCCTCCGCGCCAAGGCGCCCAAGACGTTCCCAGCCTTCTTCAACCCCGCCGCGAGGGTGAACAGGGACGTCTCCGTCGCGATCGCTGCTGTCACCAATCCGGGTTCGTTCCTCGACGCTCTCGCGGGCGTCGGGGCGAGGGGCGTGAGGGTGGCGAACGAAGCGTCGAAGACGGTCGAGGTGACGATGGTCGAGTTCAACAGGGAGTCGGCCGCCGTCGCAGAGAGGAACGTCGCGAGGAACAAGGTCGGGTCGAGGTGCGAGGTGGTCCACGAGGAGTCGAACGCCTACCTCCACTCTAGGTTCGGGAGGCTGGAGAGGTTCGACGCGGTCGACGTAGACCCCTTCGGGACGCCCGCCCCCTACGTCCAAGGGGCGCTGACGGCCGCGGCCGACGGGGGCGTGGTCTCCCTCACCGCGACGGACACGGCGACACTATGCGGCGTCTACCCCAAGGTCGCGGCGCGGAGGTACGGGGCGGCCGTCTTCAAGAGCGAGTTCCCGCACGAGGCGGGGATAAGGGTCCTGCTGGGGTTCTGCGCGAGGGTGGGGGGCGTCATCGACGCGGCGATAGAGCCCGTCGCCGCGCACAGCACCCTCCACTACCTCCGGGTCTACTTCAGGGTCCAGCGGGGGGCGGCCAGGTCGGACCGGTGCCTTGGGAGCCTGGGGTACGTCGTTCCCTGCTCGGCCTGCCACCAGAACAGCACGGAAGAGACGCCTTCAGGCAGGTGTCCGAAGTGCGGCGCAAGGACTAGGCCGCTCGGGCCGCTCTGGGTCGGCGGGCTCGTGGACGAGGAGGTGGTGGGGAAGGCGGCCCGGGTCTCCGCCGAGCGTGGGTGGAGGGAAGCGGCGCGCGTGCTCGAGGGTCTGGCTGGCTCGGACAGGTTCCCGCCGTACGGGTACTCGGTCGAGGGGATCACGTCCAGGGAGGGGATCTCCTCGGTCAGGTTGGCCAAGGTGGCCGAGAGGCTGGCCCAGGTGGGGAGGGAGTCGATGCGGCAGCCTTTCGAGTCCTCTGGGCTCAAGACGACGGCGGACTACGCCGAGGTGCTCGCCGCTGTGAAGGAGTCGGCGAGGTAGCGCTCAGGACTTCCGGCGGCGCGAAAGGGCCGCGAGTATCAGAAGGGCCCCTCCCACAGCGAAGCCAGCGGCCGCGAGCAGGACGGTGGAGCTGGGACCCGACGAGGTCGCGGGCGGGGTCGACGAGGCGGTCGAGGAGGTCGAGTTCGAGACGGTCGAGGAAGAGGAGGTCACCGTGGAGGTGGAGGTCGTGCTCGAGATCGTGGGCGAGGTGGCCGTCGACGTGGCCGTGCTCGTCGTCTGGCTCGACGCGGAGGACGCTGAGGACGCAGAGGAGGAGGTGGACGACGTCGACCTCGAAGTTGTCGTCGAGGTCTTGCTCGTAGTCGTGGTCGTTGTGGAGCTAGTCGTTGTCGTCCTCGAGGGCGAGGAGGAGGTCGTCGTGGTTGTGGCCTGACCGGACTGTATGACCAGGACCGAGCCGGACATGAGGTTGAGGACGTACACGTCGCCGTTGACGGGGTCGTAGGCGATGTGCTCTTGGCCGAGCGGCTTGGGCTCGGGGCCCACTGTCAGGCTCGCGCCGAGGCTCGTCCCCGACACCTCCCACACCGTCCCGTTGGGGGCTGCTGGGTTGGCGCTCGCGACGTAGACCTGCTTGTCGGAGGCCCCATAGACCAGCGCCGAGGGGAAGAGCCCCAGGGTGACGTTCGCGACCACGGTGGTCCCGGACAAGACCGAGAGCCCCGAGTTGTCGAAGTTCGCGACGTAGACGTACCCGTTCGCGGCGTCGAACACCAGGGCGGAGGGGTCTACCCCCACGGTGATGTTGGCGGTGAGGGCGGAGCCGAATATCTCGGAGACGTTCCCGTCGCCGTAGTTCGCCACATAGACCGCGCCGTTGGAGGGGTCGTAGCACAGCGCGCCAGGGGTCTCGAGCTTCCCGGTCGTGCCCGCCACGCTTGTCCCCGAGATCTCGACCACCGCGCCCGAGCCGCTCGCCGAGACGTAGACGTACCCGTTCGACGGGTCGAAGGCGAGGGAGGTCGGGAGGTATCCGACCGGTATTGTCGAGACGACGGAGGTGCCCGAGATCACGGTCACGTTGTCCAGCGCTCGCCCGACTCCCTTGACGTCGGTGTCTGAGACGTAGACGTCGGAGTTGGCGGAGTCGAAGACCAGGGAGGTCGGCCCTGCCCCCACGGTGAGGGTGCCGACGACCGTGGTGCCCGAGATCACCGAGACCGTGCTCGAGTTGGTGTTGCTCACGTAGACGTAGCCGTTGGAGGGGTCGAAGACCAGACCGGTCGGGTCGGAGCCCACCCCGACCGTCCCGACGACGGCGGTCCCGTTCAACACTGTGACCGAGCTTGAGTTCGCATTCGCAACGTAGGCCAGGCCGTTCCAGGCGTCTATCGCGACGGCCGCCGGCGCCTCGCCCACGGCCACCGTGGAGGAAGGCGCGGCAGACCCAAGCGCGGAGGCTCCGAGAGACCCGGTGGCGAGCGATGAGGCCAGCAGGGCCAGGGAGACGGCCAGGAGGAGCGGCCTTTTCATGCTAGGCGAAGTGCCATTTTCCCTTAAGAGTCCTATGGAAGAAAGGTCGCACCCGCACGTTCAGAGGAGGCCCAGGCAGACCAGATAGAGCTCGGCGCTCGCGCGCCGGCTGGCTTTGGGCTTCGTGACAAGGACCTTCTCGAAGCGCGCGGAGAGGAGGGACCTGACCTCCCCGAACCTCTCCCCGTCGAAGACCTTGAACATCGCCTTCCCGCCCTTCCTCAGGAAGCGCCCCATCAGGTCTACGGCGGCGAGGGTGAGCTCGACCTGCCGGAAGTGGTCGAGGTCCCACGTCCCCATCACCTGCGGGGCGAGGTCTGAGAGGACGACGTCGGCCTTCCTTGGGAGGGCCCTGTCGAGCCTGACGGCGAGGTCGGGGGACTTCACGTCGGCCTGGATGGCCAAGACGTTGTCGAGGCGGAGGCTGACGGGCTCAAGGTCGACCCCGACCACCAGCCCTGAGTCGCCCGCCGCCTCGGCTGCGACCTGGAGCCAGCCGCCGGGGGCGGCCCCAAAGTCGAGGACGACGTCGCCGCGCTCTATGAGGCGGTACTTCCTCACGCTCTCGAGGAGCTTGTAGGCGGCGCGGCTCTTGTAGCCCTCCTCCCTGGCGAGCTTCCTGTACTGGTCTCGCCTGGCGTCCTCGAGCCTCATTTGGCTAGACTACTGGAGGGGCGACTTCGATTACCTTCGACGCCGCGAACTCCTTTACGACCCACGGCCCGATTAGCGGGCAGGTGAGGGGGTTGATGTCGGTCGTGACCGAGCACTTGGACTCCACGGGGCAGACGATGCACGGGGCGGACTCCATCGAGGATATGTTGGCGGGGAGGCGGAGCGGGGTGAGCTTGTAGGTCCACCTGCCGTCGTCCAGGACCTTGACCCGCCTGATCATCCCTCTCTTCTCGAGCCTGATCGCGAGGCGGGAGCCGTCCCTGCTGGTGAGGCCGAGCTCCTTCCATATCTCGCTCTGGAGGACGCCGTCCTTGCCCCTCTCTACCACGAGCTTGTACACCCTCGAGGTGAGGTCGACCAGCTCTTCCTCGGTCTTCTCTGTGCGGGCGATCGCCTTTGGCTTCTTCTCGGCCTGTTTCTCAGCAGGAGGCGCCTTCGCCTTTGAAGGCTTGGCCTTCTTTTCTTCCTTTTCGCCCTTGCCCAACTATTCCGTCCACCCGACTTTCTGCCTTATAATGTAGTTGTCGAGGAGTTCCCTGCACCTGTTCCTGACGGTCACCTCCGTCACCTCGGCGAACTCTGCCACCTCGCGCTGCGGCAGGTGTTCGCACCTCATCACGGAGGACATGTAGACGTAGGCGGCGGCGAGGCCTGCGGGCGCCTTGCCGCTGGATATCTTGGAGTCGTTGGTCATGCGGGCGAGCTGGAGGGCGAGGTGCTCGACCCTCGTGTCTATCTTCGCGATGTTGACCAGCTTCGAGATGTGCTTCTCGACGGAGGCGGGCGGGACGTAGTCCTTCTCGACGTCCTTGAGTATCAGGCGGAAGTACTTCGCGACCGAGCCCTTTTCGAGCCCGGCGGCCCTCGCCACCTCCTTGAGCGTCCTGCTGACGCCGCACTTCCTGCAGGCGAGGTAGACAGTCGCTGCGGTCATGCCCATTATGCTCTTCGACTTTGCGACCTTGAGCTTGACTGACGTCCTGTAGATGTGGGCGGCGGTCTCTGCGACGTTCCTCGGGAGGTTGAGGTTGTTGCAGACCTCGGTGATCTTCGCGAGGACTATGGAGAGGCCGCGCTCCTGGCTGTTGATCGTCCTGACGCGGCTCTGCCACTTCTTCATCTTCTCGACGGTCGCCCGCATGGTCGGGTCGAGGTACTTGCCGTGCGAGTCCCGCATGTCGCTCCCGATGTCTGTCGAGAGCCCGAGGTCGTGGAGTGTCAGGGTGGTCGGCGCGCCCACGCGGACGCGCTTGCTCTTCTCCTCGAGGTCGATAGCCTTCCATTCAGGCCCGTCGTCGGCGGCGGCCGCGGCGACGAACCCGCAGGCCTGGCAGACCTGCTCGCCCTTCTCTGCGTCGCCGATTAGCCGGTCGCCGCAGTTGGGGCAATACGTCCTGAAAATCTCTCCGTCCGCCTTCGGGTCCCACAAGCGCAGGCTTCACCCGAGGAAGACCTTGCGGCCGTCCTTGCCGGTGCCCGCCCTGTCGGAGGCGGGTGCTGCAGAGGCGTACGGCTTTGAGACCGGGCCTATCAGCTCGACCACCCTCGCGGCGTTCCTGCCCTTGGAGTCCAAGAGGACGGCGCCTGGCTCGACCTTTCTCGACAGCAGGATAATCAGCCGCCCGCTCTTCGCCCTATGAAGGACCTCCCCGACTTCCTGCATATGGCTTCCTTCGCGGCTTGGATGTTGCCTTTAAACTTTCTTCGGCTGAGAGCCCCTGATTCTTGACATTTCGCGGGCGATTGACGTGATAACCTCCTGTTTTCGCCCCTTTTTCACGATTGAGACGTATCCTGACTGCCTGCGGGGCGCCCTCGGGTGGAAGGCCTTCTGCGGCTGGGCCTCGAAGCCGAGCTTCTTGCAGGCCTGCATCATCTCGTCGAGGGTCGGTGCCCTGACGCACGAGTTGAGCGGGACGCGCCTCCCGTCGCTCCTCTTCTTCTCGGAGTCGAGGTAGTCGAGCCACACGACGACGCGCTCGTACTCTTTCATCTAGTGGTCCTCAAGCCGGTGCTCGACGGAGGCGTCCTGCGTCGCGGCGGAGATATAGTGGTTTCCGTCTCACTTGATGAGGACGCCGTTGACCACTCCGTCGTCGCTCGGCTTCGAGGTCACCTTGGCCTTGCCGAGCTTCGTCTCGATGGTGGCACCCCTCGTTATCACGCCCCTCCGCTCGTACTCCCTGTTGGCCGGGTTGGCCGTGACCCTGACGATGTCGGTCTTCACCGTCTTCTTGGTGGAGGGGTCGAAGACGTTGGCCTTGTTGGCGTAGCGGAGCCCGAAGTTCAGGGAGCCGCCCCTGGTTCGCTTGGGCGAGCTCACCGTCTCGCCGACCGCCGTCTCGAAAGCGTAGTCGTCGGCCTCTGCGGCCTTGCGTCCGCGGTAGGGCCGCCTCTTGCCACCCGTCTCCTTGCGCTTCCTCAGGTTCTCGACGGCCTTGACCAATCTGCGTTCCGGCGACTCCCGCCGGCAGAGGGTGTTAAGCCTTTCCTCGAGATGCCTACCTGAGGATGAGGGCCCTTCTCTCGAGCTGGTGCTTGAGGGTCTGGGCGTCGACGCTCAGCCCGAAGTACTCGGAGAACTCGGTCGTGGTCCTGTAGAGCTTCGACCTCCCCTTCCTCTCCCACGCGAGGAAGCCGACCTCCTCGAGGTCCTTGACGTGGTCGTAGGACTGGGAGCCCCTCCTCAGGGCGAGGTCGGCGCTCGATATCGGCTGGAAGTAGGCGACGAAGGAGAGGGTGCGCAAGGCAGCCTTGGAGAGGAGAGGCTTGGTGGCGAACCTCCGGGCGACCGAGGTGTACTCGGCCTTTAGCTGCATGGCGAACCTGGGCCCCGGGTACTCGACGACCTCGACCGCGGACAGGGAGGACTTTATCTTTGCCTGGATCGCCTTGGCCTCCTCGGCGGCGCGCTTCTTCGAGGATATCCCGGCGGCCTTCGCGAGCTGCTCGGCGTCGAGCGCCCTGCCAGACGCGTAGAGGGCGGCCTCGATCCTCGCCCTGATCTCTTCGTCTGTCATCCTCTGGGAGCCGGGGGCGGACTCTGCCTCCTGCTCCTGCTCCTGCTGCTGGGGGGCGCTCATGCGCTCAACCCACGAGGACCACCATCAGGCCGTCGTCGCCCTCCTGGTCGAGGACGACCGTGCCGTTGCTGGCGACGAAGAGGAGGAGGATGAACGTACGGGCGGCCTCTATGAGGGGCATCCCCGCGACCAGGTCGGAGAACTTGATCCTGCCCGTGGCGCCTATCCTCTCCCTCAGGACCCTGGCGAAGGCCTGGAGGTTGGAGAGGATGGTGATGAGGTAGTCCTCAGGGTTGGGAGGCGGCCCCTCGAGGAGCGAGGGCGAGACCGTGCTCTCCTCGCGGTCGCTCGAGACTATCTCCTGGAGGATGCGAGAGAGCGCGTCGAAGAGCTCGTCGACCGTGGTGGAGTAGACCTCGTAGCGGAAGGGCATGACCACGATCTGGGGAGGCTCGACGGCGTCCATCGTCCTCCTCTCGCGCTGCAGCTTCTCGAACAGGAAGAGCGACTCCACCTTGAACCTGTATATGGTGGCCGAGGTGAGTGCGGCGGTCCCCGCGGCCCTGAGGTCGAGGAACTCCGACTTCTCTATCGCCTGGAGGAACAGGTCGAGGAGCTCGGAGATGTGGATCTCCCAGGGGCTCTTCTTCTTCGCGGCGTTGGGGTCGATGAGGAGGTTCAGAGGCGGCCGAGAAAGGACCCCGCCCTCAACCACTCTTGACCTGCACCTCCATCTTCGCGCGCACTATCCTCGACACGCCGCCGACGTTGTAGACCCCGTAGGCGATGGTGCTCCCAGCCACCATGGTGTCCTTGAGGGAGACTACGATGATCTGCGCCAGCTGCGCCCTGTCCTTGAAGAAGTTGGCCAGGCTCTGGGAGTTGGCCTGGTCGAGGTTCTGGTCGATCTCGTCGAAGAGGTAGAACGGGTGCGGGTTGACCCTCTGTATGGCGAGGATCAGGGCGACGGCTGTGACGGACTTTTCCCCGCCCGACATCGAGGAGGACTCCCAGGCCGGCTTGCCCCTGAAGCTCGCCATCATGAAGATCCCGCCGGTGAACATCTCCTCCTTGTTCTCCAGCTCGAGCCAGGCGTCGCCGTTGGTGAGGGTCTTGAAGGTCTGGGCGAACTCAGCGTTTATCGTCTCGAATGCGGAGGCGAAGACCTTCCTCTTCTCGGAGTCGATGCTCTCGATGAACCTGACGATCGAGTTCCTCTCCTGCTCCAGCTCGTTGATCCTCTGGGAGAGGTTGCGATAGCTGTCGTAGACCACCCCGTAGTCTTTCTCGGAGGACTTGTTGACCGTCCGCGCCAGGCCCTCGTGCTCGAACTCGACCTGGGAGAGGAGCTGGTCGCTCCCCTCGAAGACCTCCAGGACCTCGTCGTAGCCGTAGAACCTGAGGCTGCTCATCTGCTCGGCGATCTTGTCCTGGAGGGCGATGGCCGCCTGCTGGAGGGTGAAGATCTCTTTCTCTGTGTTGAACGCAGACCTCTCCGCTGCCGCCGCCTCCTCCTTGAGCCTCCTGATCTTGCTGTCGAACTCCTCGATCACAGGCCTGCTGTTGGAGGACGAGTCGAGGACCTGCTGAAGCTGGGCATCCAAGTCCTCGAACCTGTGGCCGAGCTCTGTCAGCTCCTTCCCCGACGCGCGGACGAACTGGCGGTCGGCCTCGTACTGCACCTCGCTCGCCTCGAGGTCCTGCCTGACGCGCTCGAGGTTGGGGGCGACCATCTGCTCGAGGTTGGCCTTCTCCCTGGAGTAAGACAGGTGGAGCTCGCCTATCTTCGAGCTGAGCTCGCTCGCCCGGAGGCTGAGGGCGTTCCTCTCGTTCTCTATCTCTGCGATGAGACCTTCCAGGCCCAGCGAGTCCTGTTCGGAGAGGGCAGCCCTGAGCTGGCCGGCCTCGGCGGCGATGGATTCTCTCTTGGCCAGGAGGGATCCCTCCCTCTTCTGGAGCCTCTCCACTGCCCGGAGCTGCGCCTCGTAGTCCTGGTTGATCGACCTGTGCATCGACCTGTACCTCTTCGAGAGCCTGACGACCGTGTCCGCCTCCGCCCTGAGCGCCGCGACAGAGGCGATGCGCTTCACCCTGTCCTTGGTGAGGGCCTTGTCTTCGCTGTCGAGGGAGGCCATCTGCTGCTTCCTCTTGTCTATCGCCGACCTGAGGGCCTTCACGGCCCCCTGGACCTCCCCCACGCTCTCGATGTCCTCGAGGGCCTCGAGGACCTTGGTGAGGGCGTCCTTGAGCCCAAAGGCGAAGGCCCTCCCGCCGAGCTCGAACAGCTCGCCCTCGGGCGTGACCGTCTTGAAGCCCTCGGAGGCGAGGATGTAGGCGATCCCCTCGGACTCGACCAGGACGGTGTCGCCGGCGATGAAGTTGAGGAGGCCGCGGTACTCCTTCTCTGACTTTAGCACCGTGGAGAGAGGGCCGATCACGCCGGCGGACTTGCCCACAGAGACAGGCCTGACCTCCTCGACCTCGGAGAGAGGTATTATCGCGAAGGACTTTATGTTGAGATTCTTGCCCGCCCTTATCAGCGCCGTCATCGACCTGACGTCTGCGACGACGAAGGCCGAGCTCCAGACGTCCATGACCGCGGAGCATGCGGCGCGGTACTGGGCAGGGTAGGTTACGAGCTGGTTGACCACGCCGATGTAGCCGGGCACCCCGCCCCCCTCGCACAGTTCCCTGAGCTTGCCGTGGCCGACGCGGTCGGAGCTCAGCTCCTCCGTAAACTCCGCCTTTGCCGTCTGGGTCGCCACCTCGTTCGAGGCCTTGTCCAGGACCTTGGACGCCGCCCCTATGCTCTGCTCGAGGAGGTTCTTCTCCTTCTCCAGGCCGGAGAGGCCCTCGTCGATGTCAGCGAGCTCCTGCGTCTCCTGGGCATGGAGGTCGAGGAGCTGCTTGGCGTTGTTGTCGAGCCTGTCAAGGAGGTCGGTGAAGCTCTTGACCCGGGACTCGAGCTCCTCGAGGCGCTTCTTCTCGGCGCCGATGGAGGCCTGGACGGCGTTGATCTCGAGCTCGATGGGGGCGGCCTCCTGCGAGAGGTCGTCGAGCTTGGCCCTCGTCCTGTCGGCCTGCTTCCTGTTCTTCTCGATGGTGGCCCTGAGAGTCTCCTCGGCGTCGATGACAACCTGGAGCTGGGCGACCTCCTCCTTCCTCCTCGCCTCGAGCTTCTCCTCGGTCGCTAGGAGTGACTCGACCGTGGAGTTGACCGCGGTGACCTGCTTCTTGCGCTCAGCGACGATGGCGCGGAGGGTGGGCATGGTCTCCATCTCGCTCTTCCTGATGTTCTCCTCGCGCTTCGCGACCTCGGAGGCTAGCTGGTCGCGCCGGAGCCTGACCGACTCTAGCTCGTCCCGCAGCTTGGTCGGGCCCTCGCCGCCCCCCTGGACGATCTCCACGATGAACTTCTCCTTCTCGGCCGTGGTCGCTGCGACCCGCGCCTCGAACTCTTCCCTCCTCTTCCTCACCTCTTCGAGCTTGAGGGTGAGCTCCTCCTCCATCTTCTTGTTGGAGCTGAGCTTCTCTCGGAGCTCGGTGACCCTCCGCGAGGTCTGGACCGCCTTGAGCCACGCGAGCTGGCCCTCGAGCTGGTTGAACCTCACGAGGTCGTTCCTCTGCTCCTCGAGGCGCTCGAGCTGGGCCTTCATTTCGCCGGTCCTGGCGAGCTCGATCTGGAGCTTCGTGTCAGCGTGGGAGAGCTGCTTCTGCGCCTCGATCTTCTTGTCGTCGAACTTCGATATCCCGACGACGTCCTCTATCATCTTCCTCTTCTCGTCGGGGGTGAGGTCCGCGACACGGGTGGCGGCCCCCTGGGGGATGACGTTCAGCCCGCTCGGCGAGAGGCCCGAGACGTCGAGGAAGTCGGCGACCATAGACTTCGTCGACTTTTTGCCGTTGAGGTAGTAGGTGTTCTCCCCCTTGTTGGTCAGCTCCCTTGTGAGGGTGACGAGGTCGGCGTCCACGGGGATCTTCCTGTCGGTGTTGTCGATCTGGAGGCTGACCCTGCAGCTCGAGGGGCGCTCCTCGGTGGGGAAGGCTCGGGCGGCGGTGGACTCTGCGGCGCCCTCCCCCTCCTGGGCTGCCTCGACCTCCCGCTTCGGGTCGTAGATCAGGCCGGTCAGCCTGCCCTGCGCGGCCCTGAGCGTCCTTGGGGAGTTCTCGCCGAGCGCGAAGAGGATCGCGTCGGCGATGTTCGACTTGCCGCTCCCGTTGGGACCGGTCACTACGTTCAGCCCTTGTTCGAACTGGATGGTCAGAGCGCGAGGGCCGAAGGACTTGAAACCCTTGACTTCCAGCCTTCGAATATACCCCAAACTGGAGACTCCGGCTGACTGACGCTGCAGCGGAAACCCGTTATAAGCCTAAGCATGGGTCAGTTCGAGTTCACTCCGCGAGGACCCTCGCCGTCCTCCCCCCGATCCTGAATTGGTCCACTTTGGCCGACCTGGAGGCGTCCTGGAGTGCGGAGGAGACCCGTCCGGCGTCCCTGTCGCGGACGACCGCGTGGATGGCGTTGCCTATCATGTTCTGGCTCGCGCCTATCGCGCCGCTCTCGAGCGCCACCTCGACGAGGGTCTTGACGGCCTGGGTCATCAGGCCGAGGTCGACGGCGAAGTCGTGGCCGGCCGCGAGGAGGCTCTCGAGCTTGAGGTCTGAGGCGCGCTCGAGGGCGACCGCCCCCAGGCGGTTGACCTTGTTCCTCATCCTCGTCGACGAGAGGAGGCCTCCCTTGCTCTTGGGGGCGAGGAAGGCGGTGACGACCCTGACGTTCGCGGGGATCTGGACCTTCCTGACCTCCGCCACCCCCGGGCCGCCCGCCCTTGTGATTATCGCCGCGCCGGCGTTGTCGTACGTGGAGGAGACGGTCCCCAGTCCGGTGTGCCTGACTATCTCGGCCTGGTGGGCGAACGAAGCGACCTCTTCCTTGCTGTACTTGAGGTCGAGGGCGGAGGCTACCGCCATCACAGCGGAGAGGGCGGAGGCGGAGCTGCTCCCGAACCCGGCGCGGACTGGGACCTCGACGGTCTGGACGAGCTCCACCACGTGGGGCGGCCCGCCCGAGGCGTCGAGGAGGAGGTCGACCGCCTTGCGCGTCGTGTCCGTGGGGTAGTTTGCGTCCCCGTTGACGGCGACGGAGACAGCCCTCGAGGAGCTCCTTATCGCCCAGGCGCTGGTGTAGACCCCCTTGGACAGGGTGAAGCCCCCTCCCGTCGCCCCTGCCCGCGAGTAGTCAGGCGGCTCGTTCGAGAGAGACTCGACGTGGATCGAGAAGAAGTTCGAGATCACGGCCGGCGCGAAGGCAAGCGCGGTCCGCGGCTGCATCTAGTAGCCCGACCGCTTGGTGCCTGCCAGTACCCCGGCCACCGGGCCGACTATCGCCAAGACGACGCCGGCGACCAGGACCCAGCTCCCCACCACGGACCAGCCCTGGACGACGTTGAACTGGAGGATGAAGAAGCCTGCCCCAATGACAAGGAAGGCGACGGCATAGCCCAGAGACGCGGGGAGGAGGCGGGAGACCTCGTAGTCGGACCAGGTCGGGTAGTAGGCGAGGATGCTGGTCCTACCGACGAGGGGGCGGAGAGCCCTGAGGAGGAGCGGGACGGCTATCACCACCGCCGGGACCATCGTGCCCGTCCAGAAGAGGGTGTACCCGAGGACGAGGCTGGCTACCCCGTACTTCGCCACGACAGAGGTGAAGGCGGGCAGGAAGACCTGGGCCGCGAAGGCGACGACGAGGGCGCCCGCGATGAGGTTGCCCAGCGTGATGCACAGGACGGTGCTCGAGATGAAGGCGGGCCAAGACCGGTATCTCTTGACCAGGTACCCGTACAGCAAGAAGGCGACGAAGTTCGCCGGGACCCCCGAGACGAGGGAGAGCGCAGGGTTGGTCTGCCCCATCGGGGTGAGGAAGATCACGTCGCCGAGGAATGTCCCTATCGCGGCCCCCACCGCCGCCGAGAGGGTGTCCCCCACGATGGCGAAGAAGGCCGGGACGAAGATGAACAGCAGGAACTGCCCGACCCCGAAGGGCGTTGGGATGAACGCGGTCAACCCCTTCGCGACGGCGTAGAGCGCGGCAGTCATGGCGATGAGGGCGACCTTGCCTGCCGCGGTGGGCTTGGCGTTACCCCAGTAGGTTCCCGACATCCCTTTGCGGCAGACCGGTCGCTGAATTTATCAAGATAATCTATAAATAATCTAGAGTCCTCTATAGAAGGAGGATGGACACGAGGAAGGTATTGGAGATGGGCGGCGGGACGGTCATGATATCGCTCCCAAAGGGATGGGCGAAGAAGAACGGGATAGTGAGGGGCTCGAGCGTCGCGGTGGAGGAGGTCTCGGCTCGGAGGCTGATGGTGAAGCCGCTCGGCGGGGGCGAGCGCGGTGAGGACGAGCAGGTGGTGATCGAGTACCCGGCGGAGAGCCCCAGCCAGGTCGCCAACGACATAACGGGTGCCTACCTGATGGGGAGCAACTCGATCCTTGTGCAGGGGAGCCAGGTCATCTCGCGCGAGGACAGGTCTAGGCTCAAGGGGGCCGTGACCAGGCTGGTGGGCTTGGAGATAGTCGACGAGGACGCAAAGAGGATGACGCTCCAGTTCCTGCCCGACCCGGCGGTGCTGGACCCCGAGAAGATAGTGAGGAGGATGGCGAGCCTGATAGGCGGGATGCTCAGAGACTCTGCGGAGGGCGCGAAGCACGACCGCGCCCTCCTCGCCCTCGTGGGGGAGAGGGACGACGAGGTGGACAGGCTGTACTTCCTCCTCGTCAGGACGATAAGGACAGCGACGATCGACCCCGAGGTGGCGGAGAGGTACGGCCTCGCGCCGATAGAGTGCCTCGACTACCGCGTCCTCGCGAGCTACCTCGAGAGCCTGGGGGACGCGATAACGGACTTTGCGAAGCGCGCCTCGGGCGAGGCGTTCGGGCAGGAGGTCGTCGCCCACCTGGTGAGGTTCCTGGACACGCTCGAGAAGATGGCGGAAGTCGCCGTCTCGTCGTTCCTCTCGAGGAGGAGGGTCAAGCCAGCCAGGACCCACGCCGAGGTGGAGGCGATGAGAGAGAGGCTGGGGGAGCTGTCCAAGGGCATGGTCGGGATAAAGGGAGCCTCGACCGGGACGATGGTCGACCTCCTCGCCCTCCTCGAGAGGGTTGCGAGCATCATAGCCGACGTCTCCGACCTGGCGCTCCCGACATACCAGTTCAGGCGCGGCTGAGCCTACTCCTCGAAGGCGTACTTCCTAGAGAGGCGGTCGGTCGCGGTGTGGTTGATGAGCGGGCCGCCGGAGAGCGAGGAGTTGCTTATCACCATCAGGACACCGGACTCCCCCTTGATCCAGGTGTTCCTCAGCCCTATGCGTACGATCTTGCCCTTCTTCCCGCTGTACTCGATCGTGTCTCCGAGGTGGAGGAGGCCGTCGTTGAATAGCAGGATGCCCGATATCACGTTGCTCAGGGTCGTCTGGAGGGCGAGCGAGGTGGCGACGGCCACGACGGCGGAGACGGTGAGGCCGGTGAAGAGCGATGAGAGGCCGGCGTAGCTGACGACGTTCGAGACTATGAGCGCGAGGGCGACGAGCCTGAGGGTGGTCCCGATGTCGCGGGTGACCGTCGGGCCGGCGCCCGCCCTCCTTGCCACTCTCCTGATGGCGAAGCTCGCGACCTCCTCAGCGACCAGGACCGCGGCGGAGATGGTCGCGACCCCGCCTAGTGTGTAAAGGTCCACCAGTTCGTTTGGCATGACGGGCCGTCGTGGCGCCGCGGTCGTAATAAACGGGATTTCTCGGCCGTAAAAACTTAATTACGAACGGACGCCCTATGGCCCTGTGCCGAAGCAAGTTCTGTAAGTACATGAACTTCTAGGTCGACTGATTCCTCTTCTGGAGGCTGAATCCGAGTGAGTTCATTTCTGTCCGGGTCTGTTATCCCCCATGTTCGCGCTTCGCACCGATATGGGTGCGGCCCTAGACGATTCGAACGTAGCCCCTATGTTCGCGAGATAGCTTTCTTGCTAGAATCTATTTCGAGAACCTGTTCAGGGGTGGGCCCCGTCGGGCCCGCTACTGATTAAGCCCTACGAGCCACTTTTACCGACTCTGCCGCGAGCTCTATTCGCGAGATTAGAAGAGTCAAAGAGCGCCCTCGAGATGACGAGCTTGGCCTCCCAAGACCCGCTGCGAACTCGCCCGGAACGACATTGCCCCCTTCCCAGCATCAACGAGGCCTTCCTGAATCGGCAAAGCCTTCCCTTTCGGCTCTTGAGCCATAAAATCGGCATTCGAGCCATGAATTCGCTCTTTGAGCCAGAATTTCGCTCTTTGAGCCAAACAGCTTATGAATTCACCCTAGATTGCTGGCGGCATGCGCAAAGCAAGGATTTCAGTCATCGGCTTGGCGATGCTCGGCTTTTTGGTACTCTCCACGGCAGCGCCTGCCTTTGCACACGAGAAGAGGACGGTCACAGGCCCAGGCGGCGTGGTATGGAACATGAAGGTAGGCTCGGAGTATGAGCCTCCATACACCGACGAACTAAACGCGGTCCAGATGTTCATGACGCAGAACGTTTTGGTGAACGGCGTGAACACGACCGTAGCGGTCACAGGCCTGCAGAACTACCTGAAGGTTAACGTAACCACAGGTGGGCATACGCTCACGCTGCCCCTGAAGACGGTTTCCACCGATCCGACCCAGTACCTCGCACCATTCATACCCACGGTGGCGGGCACCTACAATTACACGTTCTTCGGAACCATCAACGGAACTTCGTTCATCCAAGCATTCAGCTGCGCCAACGGAAAGTTCCAATGCATAGCCGACGCAACCGCGGTTGAATTCCCGGCGCCGACCCCGACACAATACCAGCTCGCCAACCAAATCTCCTCTGTCAACGCTACGGCACAGAGCGCGGCGAAGCTAGCCAGCTCCGGATCCGCAGCTGGAGCGACCACTACGACCATAGCGCAGACCACCACCGTGGTGACCACGGTCATGAGTAGCATGGACATGAGCGGCGGCACTGACTCTGGAGTTGCCAATGTAGCCTACGCGGGGGTTGGGATTGGCATCCTCGGGCTGATAGTCGCTGCCTTTGCCATGGTGCGGAAGGGGACGAGGAGCTAGCCTAGCTAGGCTTATCGTCCCGCCACCCAGATGGCTCTACGCTGGGCGGCCCGCCTGTCCCGTCCGGTCGGGAGACCGGCACTCGTGGGCCGCCTTCGAGTCGGGTCAAGCATCATGGACGATAGGGGCCGGGGCGCAGCCCCGGCCGCCCCCTCGGCAATGTGACGCCAAGATGCGAGACTGACGAACCAATGAAACTCTCGACAGCAACCGCGCTGATTTTCGTTCTGACTCTTTTGCTCTGGATGACGCCCCTGCCGGTGGAGGCGCACGCAAACCTGGTCTCTGCAGACCCGGCCCCTGGAGCCACCACCCCCGCCACCCCTTCGCAAGTCTGCATGACCTTCAGCGAACAACTCGAGAAGAGCTTCTCCACAGTCTCGGTCCTCGACTCATCAGGAAGGTCGGTAGGGGAAGGATCTCCGACCTTCTCCCAGGATGACCTGTCCATGTGCCTCGCCCTTACCCCTCTCCCTAACGGCGTCTACATCGTCTCGTGGAGGACGCAGTCGGCCGTGGACGGACACATTGTCGAGAGTTCCTTCCCGTTCGGGGTTGGAAATGCAAGCGTCCTCGACGTTCAGACGTCCGCGCCCACGGTGACTTCGCAGACACCATCGCCGACCGAAGCGGTTCTGCGCTGGGCCGGGCTACTCGGGGAGACCGGGCTGGTCGGGAGCGTGGTCTTCGAGTTGACGGTGTGGAAGGGCACGAGGAAGGCGCTTCGCTCCTGGTCCGTCAAGAGAGAGCTCGCCTCCTTCAAGAGCTTCAGCCACGCCCGCTGGGCGTCGCTCGCGGTCTTCTCGGGGGCCTCGGTCGGCAGGATAGTCCTGGAAACGTACAACTCCGCGTCTGGGTCATTCAGCCCGTCCGCGCTTTCCCAATTGATCCTTGGCAGCAGGTTCGGCGCAGTGTGGCTAGCCCAGGTCTGCGTGGTCGCGTCCCTCTGCGCGATATTGGTCCTCGCGGGTCGGGGATTACTGAGCCGTGCGCGGAGCACCCTGTTGCTCCTCGCGGCGGGAGCAGTATTGCTGGCGACGACAAGCCTGGACAGCCACGGAGCCGCCGCGGTGACCGACCTCGGCTCGCTTCCGCTCCTTGCGGACTGGGTACACCTCTTTTTCGCGTCATTCTGGCTAGGAGGCCTCTTCCAGTTGGTGCTGCTTCTCGGCGTGCTATCGAAGCTGGTCGACCAGGGTTCGCAGTTGCGCGAAACACTGACCGTGATGATCCCACGCTTCTCCCTCGTGGCCATCGTCTCGCTGGCATTCATCGGCGTCACTGGCCTCTTCAGCGCATTCGTCCAGGTGGGAAGCTTCGCTGCTCTCTTTGACAGCGACTACGGGAAGTTGCTTCTGTTTAAGATCGCACTGGTGGTGCTTATCGTCAGCCTCGGCGCCGTCAACCAGTTCGTCCTCGAGCGGTCGATTGCCACATCCCAGGCCGGCCCATCAAGGCTCAGGAGGTCTGTCAGGATTGAGGCGTCACTGGCGGTCGGGCTCCTGCTCGTGGTCGGGGTACTAACGGGCACATCCCCCGGTGCCACGCTCCCCTCGCTGTCGCCTCCAGCCCCCGCGCCCCGCGGCGTCACCCTCACCGGCGAGAACATGGGAGTCATCAGTTCCCTGACAATATATCCAGACAAGGCTGGCATCAACGACTTCACAGTCGCACTGGCGCTGTCTGGCGGAGGCAACGTGACCGACGTATCGCACGTCATGCTCTCGTTCACGCAGACGGGCGGCGCCCTGGGAACTTCCACAGAGTTCGCCACGCCGACCAAGAACGGCACATTCTCTGTCACAGGGGCTGACCTGGAGATCCCTGGGAACTACTCAATAGAGATTGACATCGCTCGGAGTAAGCACTTCGACTCGATTGCGACTCTCAACGCTGCCGTGCAAGGGATCCCACGTCCACCCACCACGTTCGGCGAGCTTCCCCTGACGCTCGCCGGCGCCTCTCCCAATGACGTGGCGACCGACTCCCACGGCATTGTGTGGTTCACCGTCCCGCAGTACGGGTCTATAGGGAGCTACGACCCTTCTCTGCAGTCTTTCAAATACTACCATGTGCCCTGGTCCTCGGCACCCAACATGCTTGCCGTCTCCAACGGAGGCGTCGTCTGGTTCACCGACACGCAAGGCAACGCCATCGGAAGCATGGACACCACCACCGGCACATTCAGCGATTTCATCATCCCCACACCCAACGCCCAACCGGGCGCGGTCGCCCTAAGCTTCGATGGAACGCGGGTGTGGTTCACCGAGGTGAACGGCGACAAGATTGGTCTGTTCAATGCCTCCTCGGGGCAGATTCGGGAGTTCCCCGTACCCACTCTGGAGTCGGGACCTCTAGATCTCGCCGTCTCCCCCGCGACCGGCTTGGTCTGGTTCACCGAGTCGACCACGAGCGTCCTCGCTTCCCTGAACCCGGCGAACGGAACGATAACGGCGCACTCGCCGGCGGGGCGTGCCTTGGGGACCCCCGTGGGCGTGGCGGTCGACAAGTATGGAGACGTCTGGTTCTCCGAGCACACGAGCAACCAGCTGACCGTGTTCGACCCTTCAACCGGCTCCTTCAAGAGCTACCCCCTCCCCATCGCAACAGCCGCGCCCTATGGCCTTGCCGTAGACGAGGCTTCTGGGGCGGTGTTCTTCGCGGAGCACGTCGCGAACGAGATAGGCGTACTCAGTCCAGGAAACGGCACCATCAGGTCGTTTCCCATATCCGAGCATGACTCCAACACCCAATGGATCACAGTCGACCAAAGCGGCAACGCGTGGTTCGCGGAGGCGAGCGGGGGCAGGCTGGGCGTCTACGGGGCAGTCTCCCTTCCCGCCAAGACGCCTGCCGGGAGCTACGTCTTCGACGACTTCCTATTGGTCGCGGCCATAGTTCTCGTCGCCACCTCAGGCATCTTGGCTGCACGGGCGAGGAGGGTAGTCAGAGAACGGGACGCGGCTGCACTAGGGTTCGCGCCTTCCTGATGAGCCCGCCCTGATGGGCAGCACTTCCCTCTGAACAGCTCTCGTGCAACCAATTTTGTGGTCCGAACGCCGAAATCTCGCCAGCTGAGTCGATGAGACGGGAACAGCCTCTCGGTGTTTCCGATACACCACTACTAGGGGGACAGCACACTGCTCGTGCTGACCGGAGTACCGGCCACCTTGACGGTGATATCGGTCAACGCCTAAGCGAGGAGGACGGAGGGGGAGATACCTTCTCCTGGTGTTCACGTTTGCTCTGTTTTGCCCCGGTCTCCGAGAGCTCCACCTTCCTAGAGTTCTTCACAAGCGTCGGACCGCCCACAATCTTGACGACCGAGGTGTACGTGATCCTTACTCTCGAACTCAGCTCAACGTGACATTGAACTCAGCGGTCTCACCCGCGACTCCCACGGTGACCGCGTACTTCCCGGGGGTCAATTGGACTTCATTCCCATAGTGCATGCTTTGCGGACCTTGAGTCGCATCGAACATCTCCGCTACTGGGATGCTCGTCGCCAGGCCCGATGAGCCAGTCACGATGATTGTGACCGAGCTGGTCGGAGGGAGGACGGGAGCTCCCGTCGAGATATCATAGACGTGCGCCTGGAAGTGGTAATCCGACGTGCCGGACATTGTGGAGGATGCCATCGCCATCATCGTCCCCTGCACCATCACCATCCCGGAAGCAGAGGCGGTGTCCTGACAGAGCGTCATCATGTTCTGGGGGGGGCCGATTACGAGCGTGATCTTGTAGTCCGCGGTGGTGGCGTTCTGCACGATTTGCGTCATGCTTCCGCCCGTAGACATCTCCATAGACATGCCTGAGGGCATCGGGCAAGCGTTGTCCATCGCTACGACTTGGTTGTAGAGGAAGGCTGCGGCTATCACCGACGCCAAGACCATGATGACGAGCAAGATGTTCACAGTCGAAGCCGCGCCGTGCCTGCCACCATCTTTGATTCTCCGAACAGCGCGCGTTGGCAGGCCCATTATCAGCACCGAGGCGTGCAGCGATGTTAACTCTTCTGGCTCAAAGCGCGAATCGGAGCCCGATCTTGGTAATTCAGCCGGATACAGCCTTCAAATCGACTGACTTGGGTTGTACTGCAGGCACACCATTAATTGCGGCTGAAGCTTGACACGGCAAGATCTGGACTCAGGCGGGGGGCTGAGGGCGCGCCGGCGAATCAGGCAAGAAGGTGCGCGTTGAACCTGCCTCGCGACCCATCGCACGCGCTGGAAGGACTGTACTCGCAAAAGAACCGGCTCCAGGCTTCCGTCGCGGAGTGTGTATGCGAAGCCAGAGTAGTGCCGTGATCTCTAAAATCTCAAAAGTCCCATAGGTCAACGAAAGAGTCTGCTGCGAGTGTCAGCATGTTCTTATGGAAGACGGCAAGGAGCCGCGTGACCTCTTCTCTGTCTTGAAGCTCGTAGAGGATGCGCCCATCTGCCTTGACGGAACGTCTGACCAGGAGGGCGCTGCTCAGCTGCGTGACGCATTCGCTAATCGTGCTTCTGGGAAGATTGGTTAGCTCGAAAAGGTCGCTGTTCGTCAGCTCGTGTTGGTCGCTGTCTGCAAGCGTCTGCAGGATCTTGCGAGCGGTCTTGCTTTGAACTACGGCGAAGACCGCCTTCATGGTGTCGGCCGTCCCTACGGGATAGAGCCTATCATATCGTCCGTCCTTGGAGCGGACGATCTCGCCATCTCGTTCGAGGTTTTCGACATGGTAACGAGTCGTGGTGAAAGAAGCGCCAAGCGCCTTCTGGAGTTTCCTGAGGTGTATGCCCGGACAGAGGGAGACGATAAGCTTCGTCTGCGTCCTCTTGGAGTTGTAGAAGCTCACCCTTCCAGCCACCCCAGCGCCCCAGCCGAGTCTGCCGGTGAAGTCACCAAGATTCGGCCGTCACTCCATTGTCACAGGACATTGAGCTCCCCGCCCTGCAGATAGAGGTGGATGGGATTGAAGATGGCGCAGTATATGTCAAAGGTGCCTGTCTGGTTTGCGAGGAAGTTCACGTCGATGACCTGTCCTGGCGAGACAGCTTCTGTCCTCCCCGCGAGGTAGTGCGTCACTTGGAAGCCAACGGCTTGCGAGTACGTGTTGCAGACTGTGATTGTCACGTTAGTGCCCTCGGTGACGTCCAACACCGGCCAACTCTTGACCGGCGCGCCGTGGGCGATGCTGTCGTTGTATCCCAGGGAGCTGGCGATTATCAGGAAGCCTCCGACGGGCCTCGTGCATCCAGCGGGCAGGATCGACTGGATGCCGGCGTTCCCGATGCCTGCTGAGCTAGCGGCGTAGAATGTCGAGGCCACCAGCCCGACCGTGACGACGGCCGCGAGGACGGCCATGGCCCCCCGTCTCCTGGCCTTGGAGGACCACAGCACTGCGACGAGGAAGCTGACGCCCATCAGAAGCTCTACGGAGGGGATAAGATACGCCTCTGCCAACTGGATTGTGGTCGGCCCCACGCCCACAAAGAGCTCCAGGAGCGCCGTGCTGACCGAGAGGATGAGGAGGAGGACGAAGGCGAGCATGAGGAGCAGGTACCTTCCTTCCGGCCTTCTCCTGTAGGCGATTACCGAGACGACCGTGAGGATGGCGGAGATTGCCACTAGGCCGACTTGCACGAAGTCGCCGTAGTAGAGGGCGATCGGAAGCAACGTTTGCCGAGATTCCGGGTCATCGATTTAAATCTGGTGCGATTTCGACTTTTGAGCCACAATCGTTAAAGTGCGTCTGCGCAATTTTGAACCGTGGTCCCCCCGAGACAAGCCACCTCGGCGGCAGCAGAATCATCTCTCATTCGTCGTCCGAGCTCACCGAATCTCTCGGAGAGAGTCGCGTGATTAGCCAATCCGAGGAGGCCTGCTAGGTTGGACCCGCTCGTGCTCTGGGGAGTAGCCGCGGTCATGGCCGTCTTCACGGCGTGGCTCCTGGTGAAGGGCTCGACCATCAAGACGCTGACAGACGCGGGACTGGTCCTTTTCCTCCTCGCGATGATGGCCTCGATGTTCGCGAGTTCGGTGGTCTACCTGTACTTCCCCAGCTTCGTGACGCTCTTCGAGCTCGTGGCCCTAAACATGGTATCCATGAGCGTGGCGCTGATACCCATCCTGACGGCTCTCTTCAAAGGAGACAGGGCTCTCGAGGAGACCAGGAAGGGGAGCGCCGTCTCGTCGAGGTCGATAGTGATTGCGACGGTAATCGCCCTCGCCATGCTCTCGGAGGTGTTCATGGGGTGGACCTTCGCGCTGGTCTCAGGGTTCGCCTCTACCTCCGCGCAGGGCGTCTTCTCGTCCCTCGTAGTGTCGATGAGCTCCGACTGGTTCATCTTCACGATGGCCTCTGAGATGGCCATCACGCTCTTCCTCGTGGGGAGAAAGTTCCCCAGGAGCTTCCGGTGGCTAGTCGGGATCCAGACGGTTATCATGGTCCTCTCTCCGACCGCGATAACCAACTCCTCCTGGGTCTACTGGACGCTGTGGGGGAACAGCGCAGTGATGATAGTCGCGATCATCTTCATCTTCGAGTACCTGTTCAAGAACAGGGAGGTGGCCGCGGGGGCGCTAAACTACATCGTCCTCCTGATGGGCGCATACTTTCTGATGATGGCGGGGATGTTTGTGTGGCTATTGTACGAAAACGTCACTCTTTTCGTCCTCTCGGTCATCGCAGAGATGTTCATCTACTTCACCATCGTCATGGACGAGAAGAGGCTCACCGCGCCGCCCCTTCAAGCCTGGTTATCGAGACCGATTTGGGCCTGCGCCCTCCTAGGGTCGCTCTCCCTCGCCGAGTTCTTCATGGGCGGGGTGCTCGACATTCAACAGTATGGGGCGTCTTACTTCGGGACGGCGACGTCAGGAATGTCGTCCGGCATGGGAATGGCAATGTCCGGAACGGGGCTGCCGTTTACCTCACTCGCCGGCCCGGCTTTGACGGTGGTGGGTGCGGCATTCTACAACTTTGTCGTGTTCGTCAGCAGCATCACGGCGTCTTTCCCCTTCATGGCGATGATGGGAGTGGAGATGGGCACTCTCGTGGTCTTCAAGATAAAGTACGCTAGGGATCTGGAGACGAAGATCAGGCTCGCACTCGTCATCGTTGCATTTGCGATCTACAGCGTCTATCTCCCGATGTTCGCCCTCGGGGCCTCGCTCCCCCACATACCGTGGGCAGGCTGGAGCATGGGCCTGGGCACCGCGGGAGCGCTCGCCCCAGCGGTCATCCTGGCGCTCGTGGGGACTTACGTGATTTCTGGCAGCCTTTCGTTCCTCTTCGGCAGCAGGCAGGTCTGCTCCCTGTTCTGCATGGCGGCGATGATGTATCAGGGGACGACCCTCGACGCGATGAGCTCGTTCAACAGGACGTCAAAGTTCGCTCGGAAGTACCTGACGAGCAGGATCTCCTCAGCCTACAAGGTTGTGATCTCCTTGGTGTGGGTCTCTCTGCTGGTCGCGGCCTTCCTCTCCTACCTCACGTCGGTGGGGGTGCTGAACGTTACGGTCTTCGGTGACGATGCCGGATTCTTCCTCTACTCGTTCTACTTCACCTTCCTCTGGTACGTCGTATGGGTATTGACCCCGTTCATCGGGACGTACGGGTGCTCCACCACGGGGATGTGCGGCTGGGGGTCGTTCAACCAGCTCATCTCGCGCATAGGTCTCTTCAGGCTGAAGGTGAGAAGCGGAGACACGTGCGCAAGCTGCAAGACGAAGGACTGTGCCAAGGTCTGTCCCGTCGGCCTGACTGACATGCCCGGCGCGTTCATCGACAGGGGGGAGTTCAGGAGCTTCAAGTGCATCGGGGTAGGCGACTGCGTCTCCGCCTGCCCGTACAACAACGTCATATTCTTCGACGTCAGGAACTGGGTCAGGATGAAGCTCGGCAGGCCGATCCCGGCGCTCACGAAGCCGATGGGCACCGGAAGTTCCGAGGTCCCCATAGACTTCAGATCTCTCGGAAAAGACGCGAGCTAGGCCATGACGAGTGGGCGGGGGTAGAAGGTTCCGCGACTATTCCGAGTTGTTTGACTTGGGGCCTTGGCGTCCTCAAGACTCCCAGTCCAGCAGCCATCAGGACTGTCGCTGGCGGCTTCATGTCTAGGCCACGAGCCCTATCGTGACGACGACCGCGAGGATGGCGGAGACCACAACCAGGGCAATTTGCGTGACATCGCCGTGGTAGAGAGCGATGGAAGCAACGACCGTCAAGAGTCAACGCCCTCGATCTAACTTAGGCGGGATTTCGGCCTTTGAGCCACAATATTCAATAGCGATTTTTCCGAAAGCAACGCTGGTCTGGTTCTTGGTTGGCTCAGACCGCGACCTTTCGAATCCATTGTGCATTCCCATGCTCCACCTCCATATGCGCGCTGGGAGCAGCCGAAGGTTAGTTCGGGAGCGAGCTTTGCATGGTCTCACGTAAACTCACTATCGCCATCATGCTTGCTCTGCTGGTGGGAGGCGGGCTGCTGGGCGCCTTTGTGCTCCTCTCCCCTCAGAAATACCAGTGCGGGCCGCAGTCGATGGTCCAGAGCACCCAGCTCACCCCCGTCCAGTTTGGCGCTGTCACAAAATACCAGCTACCCCCGGACAGGAGCCCGAACGGCATAGTCGCCGCGCCGGATGGCTCGGTGTGGTTCGGAGAGCTCGGCGCGCCGGGGGTCGCTCACCTGTATCCGGGCAATGGCACGCTGGTGGAGTATCGGTGGCCCTTCGACTACAAGTCTGCGTCGGGTGCCCCTACTGGTTGCTTCGATTGGACGGATACCTGGGGCGTTGCGATTTGGAACGGAACGATCTGGGCCCCCAATCAGGATAACAGTTCACTGGTGGGGCTGAACCCCTCCAACGACACCTTCCAGACAGTGCGGCTGAATAGCACATCCCAACCGTATACCCTTGCCTTGGGGCCCGATAACACCCTATGGTTCACCGACCTCTCCTATCCGGCGCGAATCGGCAGCGTAGACGCTTCGACACATCAGGTCACGTACTACAATCTGCCGAGCGGGTCGCAATCTGTTTCGGCCTACATGCTATTCGAAAACAGCACCCTGGGCTACGTCTTGTCGATCTATCCAGACACGGGGGGAGGAAGCCTCTACTCGTTTGACCCGACCGCATCGAACCCGTCGTTCGCGCTGGTCGGTGGGAACGAGACCGTCCCCCAGAGTCGACCTTCCTCCAAGGTGTCCACCGGCGTGGGAGGCGGGCCTTCCACGCCCACCAGCGTGACCGTCGGGGAGGGGGGAATATGGCTGGCAGAGCATTCAGGTTCGGACATGGAATTCTACAATGAAAGCGCCATGCGATGGGAACTCTATCCGACCTCGGTCGTCGGCTACGTGCCGTGGACTCTCCCCTACTTCGACGTCTCGACCGGCTCGGCGGTTTGGTTCAACGAGCACTATGGAAACAGGCTCGCCGAGATATGCTGCAACGCGAGCGCGCTGACCGAGTATAGTCTCTCGAATCCTCCAGTAGAGAATATCACAAAGATAGACAACTCCCTCACGATAGCCGCGGCCGGGAGCCGCGTCTGGTTCACCGAATGGACTGCGGGCTACGTAGGCTTCGTTGATACCACTTACAGGCCGTCGTTCTCAGTCTCTCTGAACAGCAGCTCCACTATCGAAATGCGGCCAGGAACAACCGCAACCGCGCAAATGGAACTGAGTGGTGAGTCCTCGAGGAGCCTTATCTTGCAATTCTCGGACTCCGAACAGACCAGCGCGACGCCACAGGACATATCGTTCACATCCAGCGTCCAGACTCTGTCTTCGCTGAACGGCGAGCAGTCAGTGGCGGTCACAATCAGTGCTGCGGAGGCAATACGGCCAGGGCAATACTCCGCGCTGATGACGGTGACAGACGGCCTGATCTCTAGGTCTGTCTATCTGACAATCGATATCGCAACCTGACGAGTGGTCTTCGTGACCTTTACCGTCTGAAGCGAAGAAGCGCCCGCCGAGGCGCGCTCGCCTCTGCACCGCGCGCAAGGTATTTGGGCCACGGTCGATAGAGCTACTGTCGGTAATTGAGCCACAATCGTTAAAGTGCGTCCTCAGCAATCGTGAACGGTTGGTTCGCCCGAGCCCCCTTCGCCTCGGCGGCAGCAGAGTCATCTCTCATCCGTGCGTCTGTGCTCACTGAATTCCGCGACAGGACGCGCGTAGTTCGCCAAAACGAGGAGGTTTGCTAGCCTGGATTCGTTCGTGCTACGTGGAGCAGCGCGCGCCAAGGCACTCTGCCTGAAGCGGCCGCTCGCAGGGTGACCCAGGCGTGATTCCTCAGAACATCCTGCCCCTCATCTTCTGGCTTATCGCGGCCGCAGTCTCGATGGCGGCACTCATCAGCGCAGTGCTGACCAGGGCTGTCAAGGCGAAGACTGGAGTCGATGTCGCGATTGTCCTGGTTCTGCTCGCTATGATGGTGGCGATGCTCGTCGGGCCGGCCTACCTCTTCCTAACCACCCCGGGCTTCGGTATGGCCGACGTCGTCATCTGGGAGATTGCGGTGTTCATGGGCCTGGGAATGATGCCGCTGGGGGTGCTGCTAGCTGTCAAGCTCTCGACCGAGGGCGATGCCGAAGCGAAGGGACGACCGCCTCTTTCGAACCTCCTCGACCACCCATCGGCGTTGAGGCTATCGTACATCTTTCTCCTCGTCTTCAACGAGTTTCTGATGGGATGGACCTTCAACCTCGCCTCTGGTGTGATACCCCTGTCGCCGGGGCACCCCCTGAAAGCGATAACAACCGACCTTGGCTACAGCCTCATCACATACTGGTTCGTCTTCACGATGGTCGCTGAGATGGGGCTCACGCTCTTCGCCCTTCGCAAGAGGCTGCGCTCCGACCTTCTCACAATCTTGGTCATCCAGGGCGTGGTGATGTTTCTCACCCCGACGGCCTTGAGCTCCCAGATCTGGGAGACCTACACCGTCTATCTGGAGGCAGCGGCGATGACCGGCCTCATAGTCTTTGCCTTGGACCATCTCCGCAGCAAGAGAGAGCGTCACGGACCGACCATGCGCTACCTCGGGCTGTTCATAGTCGCCAACGCGGTCATGATGGCCGGATTCCTCTTGTGGCTGGTCGACGGCGACACCCTCGTCTTGGCGCTATCGCTGGTCGCAGAGACGGTCGTCTACTTCGACGCCGTTTTCACTGGTGCTGGCATGGTAGAGGCCCTTCGCCGTGATGGGGGCCTGGCCCAAGGCGCGCGTTAGCTGTTGGCCTGGGCGCCAGACTGGGGCTGCGGTCCTGGGTCTGCCGCCATCGGCGGGGGAGGTTCCTTCCCGGCCGACTGCACGACGTTGGCCGCTATCTTGTCCACGGAGTAGAGGTTCAGGTACAGCAGGACGACGGCCAGAGGAGGGAAGAGGAAGTAGGTGGCGTCGTAGACCCAGAGGGAGGAGCTGAGAGCGACCGCCCCAGGCGCGACCACAGTGAAGAGCGCCGGGACGGTGAGGCAGCACGAGGCGCCGAGCCCTATGCCCAATGCCGGGAAGAGAACCATGGACCTCGACTTGAGCCTCGTCGAGCAGAGCGCCCCGAGCTCGCGCGTTTTTCCGATGTTCGCGACTATGAGGACTGCGATCACCACGGCGATGACGATGCTGTAGAGGCTGAGCGCGTCGCTGAAGACCGGCGGCACGGTCAAGGTGACCCACGGGTTGAACCAGAGCGCCACGACCGCGTTCTGGAGCGACGGCGGGGCGAAGACCGACGTGGTGACGTAGACGCTGGCTGAAGCAGAGACGAAGGGCCGATTGAAGAACGAGACGAGTATGCTCTCCAGCATGAAACCATAGAGGAGGACGTGCAGGACAAGATAGAGGACGAAGACGCTAGCGCCGACGGCAGTCCTGACATACCTGAGGAAGACCTCGAAAGACTCACGGAGGGGGTAGGCGAACAGGAGGAAGGCGACCGCGTACCAGAAGAGCGCTGGGGCGAGCAGCTCCGCCGGGTTGGGGGAGGTGGACCCCCACATATAGGCGAAGAACGATGTGAGGACCGCCAGGCCTAAGAATGACAGACCGTGAATCGGGAATGCGAGGCTCCTCCCGACGCCGTGGCCGCCGCGTCCGTTCATTGTTTGTGTTTGTCTCGGCATTAGGCATAAACCTTTGTCCGGGGAAGCGCGACTCCCACTGCTTGAGCGGCCGCGCCTTACGGAGACGCCCTCGGCCGGGTGCCGCGGAGGAGGGAAGGATTTATCATTGGTCGGCTGACTCCGAGAAATGTGGGCCGGCCTAGCACGAAGAACCTGATTCTCGCCACCCTGACGATAGCCGGGGTGCTCGCCTCATCGGTGGTCTTGGTCGAGGGCCTGCGCGCGAGCGAGAGCGCGGCGAGCGCGCTTCCCGCTGTTGTCCTCCCTGCCGGGTGCGTGAGACCCGCGGGCGGCTTCCTTATCATAACGAGCCAGTACGGATACAACGATAGCGTGCTTGAAGGGGCCGGCCCGGCGAAGGCGTGGCCCGTAGTCGCTGTCAATCAGGGACAAACGGTGAAGATCACAGTCTGCAACATCGATCGCATTGAATCCCACGGGTTTCAGGTTGGCTCTTACTATGACAAGACGATAGTGTCCATCGCTCCCGGCCAAGTGGTGAGCGTGTCCTTCGTCGCCAGCCAGGCGGGGACGTTCCCGATCTACTGCGCCATATTCTGCGCCATACACCTGTTCATGGAATACGGGCAGCTCCGAGTCTCTTCATGAGGTGTGGGCTTCTAACGATATGAATAGGCGTGGCAGGGGAAGAGACATCTACGGGCAGATAGCTTCCTCTGGTTTACGCCGGCTCCGGGCCGAGCTCCTGTTTCTTGTTCGCTAATATGGTTCTGAAAGGGCGCCTTTTGCGGGTCGAATCCTGTCGGGCCCGAACCCGTACCCCTTTCATCGATGCTTCATGCAGTCCGAATGGGCGTTCATATCTCACAGCAAGGTCTAGACCGATTACATTGGCAGACCGAATGATAGGAATTTTAAGGCCGAGAGTACGAATCTGACGGGGCTCGAACCCTCGACCGTGGGCATGCGAGCCCGAAAAATGACGGAGGCCATTGGGCGAGTCCCACCGGGCTCCACCATCGACCTGATATTTTGCATTCTTGCGAGGGGCGCGCACCAACACGGCCCGCGCCTCTCTGCTGGTTGGGAACCGAATCAACCAGCAGGGAGCCTGACGATCGCTTCCCCCGACGGGAGGGTCGAAAGGTACTCCCACCCCTCCTCGATGAACCTCTTCACCTCGCCCATCTGCACCACCTTCTGCCTGTTCCCGTTCAGGCCGAGCTTCCGCATGCTCTTCTGGTCGAGGAGCTCCTGCAGCTTGGACTCCTCGATCTCGCTGAGGTCCCCCAGCGCCTCGATCTCCTCGTCAGTCCAGTTCGACATCTTGAGGAACCGCCTGTTGAATATCGCGAGGGTCTCGCCCTTGCTGATGAGGTTCCTCTCGGGGAAGAACTGGAGCATCCGGTACTCCTCCCTGAGCTTGTTGGCCACCTCCCTGCTGAAGCTTATAGTCGAGCCCTCCACGCTGTTGCCAGAGCCGTAGTACGGGTCTTGCGAGCCGGGGAGGATGTGTCCCATCAGGAACTCCTGGTCCTTCTCGCCCATCATCGTCCCGTCCGGCCTCCTCCTCTTGACGCCCTCCTCGAACGACTTTCGCAGCGCGTGGGGGTGGACCGCCCTCCACTCCTTCATCCCCGCGTTCCGCGCCGCCTTCTTGACTATCCTACCAAAGTCCGCGTCGCCCAGAAGCCTGAGCCTGCTCCTGTAGCGCGCGAGGTGCGAGGCGCCCGCCCCCGGGGGGAAAAGGACCTCCTCGTCCTCAATCGGGCCGAACCGCCTCTCCCTGTCCCTGAGGTACGACCTCAGCGCCTCGGTCGATAGGGCGTCGAAGAACGTGAAGTAGGGTATGTTGTTCTTGCAGGCCTTGTCCAGCACCTTCTTCATCTCCGGGTACACGGGGACGAGGACAGTGTCGTTGCCCAGGTCTTCCTTGACGTCCTTGCACCTAAGGGCCCTGAAGGTGCTGTCCCTCAAGCCCGAGGTGTAGGCGCAGAGGATCATCGCGCGGTCCCTCACGGAGAGCGCGGCGTCGTCCATCCTGAGTATCTCGTCCGAGTTCGGGATGTGCTCCAGGACCTTCCGGTACCTCGCGGGGACGGAGTAGACCTCTATGTCGAGCGCCCTGTCTCCCTTGAAGCCGTTCTTCTTGAAGTGCAAGAGCAGGAAGCTCCTCCTCGTCTTGACGGTCTTCCTGCTGAGCCCCTTCGCGAGCGACTGGTCGAGGTACGAGTGCACGAGCTCCTCTATCTCGCCCTTGGGGAGGGCGACGAGCTGGTCCGGGTCCTTCCCAGAGAACCTGCAGAACTTGGCCAGGATCGCGACGTAGAGCTCGACGCTCGAGTAGCTTGGAACCCCGTAGCCCATCGCCTTGCGCTGGAGGTGCCTCAGGACCATCTCCACGCTCAAATACCCGCTTTTCCATCCCTTCACCTTGACCTCCTCGAAGTTCTTGGGCGGGATGGCATGCCGGTCTCTCTATGACAAATATCCGCAGAGACAATAAAAAGGCCAATATACATTATCACCGCGGGTCGAGCGTGCCGAAGTACATCTTCGTAACTGGAGGGGTGATGTCGGGCCTTGGCAAGGGCATCACCACGTCTTCTCTCGCGAAACTCCTTCAAAAGTCCGGCCTCACCGTGACCTGCATGAAGGTCGACCCATACATCAACTTCGATGCGGGGACGATGAACCCCATCGCCCACGGGGAGGTCTTCGTGACGGACGACGGGGGCGAGTGCGACATGGACCTCGGGAACTACGAGAGGTTTCTCAACAAGGACCTGAGCAAGGAGGACAACATCACCACCGGCCAGGTCTACGCGGCTGTGATCGAGGACGAGAGGAAGGGCAAGTACCTCGGCAAGTGCGTCCAGATCATCCCGCACGTCACAGACGAGATCAAGCGGAGGATCAGGGAGAGGACGGTGGGGAGCAGGTCGAGCGTCGCCGTGATAGAGTGCGGCGGGACGGTGGGCGACATCGAGAGCCTCCCCTTCCTGGAGGCGTTCCGGCAGATGCGCCTGGAGGACGGGACGGAGAACACGCTGTTCGTCCACGTCACCCTGGCCCCCGAGATGGGGGCTGTCGGCGAGATGAAGACCAAGCCGACCCAGCACAGCGTCCAGGAGCTGCGGAGGATAGGGATCCAGCCCGACGTGATAGTGGTCAGGGGGACCAGGGCGCTCCCCTCGGAGGCGAAGGAGAAGCTCGCGCTCTTCACGAGCGTCCCCCTTGACAGCGTTGTCTCGAACGCAGACGTGGACTCGATCTACCAGGTGCCCGAGGCGCTCTACCGCGAAGGGGTCCTCAAGCCCGTGGTCGACCACCTCCGCCTCAAGGTCAGGCGGACTGACCTCCTCGACTGGAACGAAGTGGCGTCGAGGTTCGTGAGGCAGAAGCGGTCGGTGAGGGTCGCGATGGTCGGCAAGTACGTCACCCTGATGGACAGCTACGTCAGCGTCAACCTCGCGCTCAAGCACGCAGCGGCGGCCAACGGCGTCGGGGTGGAGATCAAGTGGATAGAGTCGGAGGACTTGGAGGGGGTGAGCAGGGCGGAGGAGGCGAGGAAGGCCCTCGAGCAGTCGGACGGGATAGTCCTCCCCCAGGGCTACGGGAAGCGAGGGACGGAGGGGAAGATCTGGGCGGCGGACTACGCGAGGAGGGCGGAGAAGCCGCTGCTGGGGCTCTGCTTCGGGTTCCAGCTCTCCATCGTCTCTTTTGCGAGGAACGTCCTCGGCCTCAAGGACGCCAACTCGACGGAGCTCAACCCGGAGACCCCAGACCCCGTGATAGACCTCCTCCCAGAGCAGAAGGGCGTCTCGAACATGGGAGGGACGATGAGGCTGGGCGGGCACGACATATCAGTCCTCAAGCCGAGCAGGGCGTTCGACGTCTACCAGAGCAAGACCGTCCGGGGGAGGCACAGGCACAGGTTCGAGCTCAACCAGTCGTACATGGACAAGCTCGAGGCGGCAGGGATGCACTTCTCGGCCTTCAGCGACGGAGGGAGGAGGGCGGAGATACTGGAGCTGAAGGAGCACCCGTTCTACATGGGGACGCAGTACCACCCCGAGTACTGCAGCAGGCCGGAGTACCCCGAGCCGATGTTCTTGGCGTTCATCAAGGCGACCATGGAGGGGGCCAAAGAGAAGAAGCTCCAGGTCGCGGCCTCGTCAGCGTGAGGCCAGGTAGGCCTTGGCTATCTCCAGGGCCCGCGCGACCACGTCGGACGCGTCCGCTGCGAACAGGTAGAGGCTCGGCTCGAGCCCCTCGCCCCCAAGGTCGACAACCGCCTCGAAGTCGCCCACCCTCGTGGCGTCCAGGCGGGAGCGGAGGGCTCCCACCACCTTGTCCTCCCCCCCGGGAGGGTACTCGCGCCCTATCGTGAGCCTGCGCACCTTGAGCTTGGCGAGGACCCTCTCCATCCTCGCGTCGTACCTCAGGTTCATCGCGGCGCGCAGGGAGGGGGCGCTCTTCTCGACCTCGAGGAGGACCGCTGCGAGGTGGGCAGAGGCGCCGTGCTCCGGCCTCATGAAGGTGCGCGCCTGGCCCCTCACCCTCACGATGCGGCCGGGGATGGCGACCACGTCATCGGGGGCCGAGGCCCCTGGGGGAGCGTAGGCGAGGTTGACCGAGACCTCGGGCATGACGTGGACGAAGAGGGACGAGCCCTCGATCGAGGCGACCGCCCCCTCGACGTGCCTCACTGCGGCCTCCTCCCGCCCCCTCTCGGGGCCGAACACCTTCATGCAGAGGTCGCAGGTCGCGAGGAATGGATGGCCGCTCCTGTGGAGGGAGCACGCGTCGCCCGCCCCGAGGAGCCTGTTCCATATCGAGTAGAGGGTGGCCACCGCGTGGGTTGGGTTGGTCTTGAGGTCCTCGGCGAGGAGGGCAGCGTAGGTCTCCGCGTCCTCGGCAGAGACCCCGAAGGAGGAGAGCGCCTGGGCGTGCTTGGAGGCGGGGGCGGAGAGGTAGGAGCTGACCGAGGCCTGGGTCAGGCCGAGGAGGCCGGCTATCCTCCCCTGGGAGAGCCCGTCCTTGTCGAGCCTCCTCGCGACAAGGGCGCGCATCGAAGGGAGGAAGGTGTCGACCATCATCTCGCAGGGCGGGTGCATATCATAAGTGACTTATGAGGTCGTTTATAAGAGTCGCTCGCGGCCGGCCCGCGAAGCGAGATGGGGACTTATGCGGAGTCGTCCTTCCACGAGGAGACCCACGGGAGGACGCTCGGGAGGAGCCAGAGGATGGCGTTCGTCGCCGTCTTCTCGGCACTGGTCGCCGTATGCACCATCATCGCGATCCCGCTCCCGAAGCCCATCTTCGAGATCACGCTCGCCCCCGCCGTGTACTTCTCGCTCGCCGTCCTCGCCGACAGGTGGGACGCCTTCGCGGCGACGGCGGTGGGGGGGTTCGCGGGGGAGCTGTTCAACGTCGCGACCAGGGGAGGCCTCCCTATCTACCCGTTCGGGATGGTGTGGGCCAGGGCGCCCGAGGTGCTCATAGTCGCATGGGCGGCGAAGAGGGGGAACGGGGCGCTCGCTGTGGCGATGGCGCTCGCCACAGTCTACGAGACGGTCGCATTCCTCGTCCCAGACTGGCTCT
>Ga0335081_10001633_pt1 | contig 35797 bp, 29 predicted proteins | sample Lox_Sample_35_FD_206713 | JGI IMG/M metagenome (GOLD analysis project Ga0335081, IMG submission 206713) | Soil microbial communities from Loxahatchee National Wildlife Refuge, Florida, United States - Lox_Sample_3.5 | ecosystem: Environmental > Terrestrial > Soil > Wetlands | place: USA...
ATTTCGAGAAGAGCCTGGCCGAGCTTGAGGTCGAGGTCATCCATGCCTACTCACCTCAGGCCAAGGGACGCATTGAACGGCTGTTCGGGACATTCCAGGACCGGGTCGTCAAAGAGATGCGGCTTGTCGGGGTAACGAATATAGCTGAGGGCAATGCGTTTCTGGATGGCTACCTTCCCGAGTACAACAGGAAGTTCGCAAAGGAAGCGGCGGAGCAGGCAGACTTTCACCGGCCGATCGTGAACAAGAAGGCGCTTGATACGATTCTGTCGATCAAGACAGACCATGCATTACGGAACGACTTTACTATTGCTCATGACAAGAAGCTCTATCAGATCAAGAGCAACGTCCGGGCTAAGAAGGTCACTGTAGAAGAGAGAACTGATGGCAGCATGCATATCCTCCATGACGGACAGCGACTAAAATACAAGAAAATCGATGATCGGCCGATGAAGGAAGAGATACCATCAAGGAAATCGAGAATCATAAGGGTGCGTCAGCAGCCAGTGACGCATCCGTGGAAGTCTCCCGCGAGGGCAATCGCTAAAGCACGAAGTCAACGTCAGGCAGTATCACAAAACCGGACATTTTAACTTTGGTAAAAATAGGACATTTTAACTTTGGCTTGACATGATTCCCTTTTCCTGTTGCAATAAGCAGTGCGGCCCCGTATAATGACATGCTGTCGATCAAGAGTTTGGAGGCTTTTAAGATGGATACAACAGACTGGAAGGTCACCACGGCTCCGACCTGTCCGTACTGCAAAACGGAAATGGAGCAGATGGACTCGCGCCATCTGGACTGGGACTCACCCTATCTCTGGGTGTGTTACAATAACGATTGCACGCTGTTCAAAAAGGGCTGGGACCACATGATGGAAGGATACGGCCAGCTGGTTTCCTACCGGTTTATGATTCATCCGCAGAACGGCCAGAGTGGTGTGATCCCGGCATTCAGCCATGATTACCTGGAGAGGTACGGCAAGCCCGGCAACCCCTATCCGGAAGAAGAATAAACCAGGGGGGATGCCTTTTCGTTATACGAGGCTGTCCCTGCCCGGTCTGATATTGTATTTTTTAATTTCCTCGAGTGAGAAAATCGGACCTTCCTCGCAGATAAGCTTTCCCCCGCAGTAGCAGTGACCGCATTTCCCCACGCCGCATTTCATGTGAGCTTCGAGCGTCGTTATGATGTGATCATCGGGCATGCCCATGAGCGACAAATCGCGCATCGCGGCTTGGATCATTACATGGGGACCGCAGATGTAGGCGGTGCTGTTCTTGAAATCCATTTTTGCCTTGCCGAAGTGCTCCGTTACAAGCCCCGTGCAGCCTTTCCAGCTCTCGATCTGGCAGGCATCCACCGTCAATACGACGTTGGCCCCCCGATCCGTCCAAGAGGAGATTTCATCCATGAACAGGACTTCGGAGGGGTTTCGCGACCCATACATGATGGTCACCATTCCTTTTCCGCCCGAAGCTGCGCGCTTATTGACCATCTGATTTATAAGCGGCCGGAGCGGGACGATGCCGATGCCGCCGCAGATGAACAGCGCATCCTGATGCCCGTTGACGGGGAACGGCTTGCCGTAGGGTCCACGGATCCATATGTTGCTGTTCGTCTGAAGACTGTTCAGGGCTGACGAGACATGCCCCACGGTCCGTACACAGAGTTCGAGATCCCCGCCGGCGCCGGGGGTGGACGTGATCGAAATCGGAACTTCACCGATGCCGAAAAGCGATACCATGACGAATTGGCCGGCCTGATAGGCGAAGTCGCCAGGAACGATGATGGAAAAGAGTTTCACGTCCTTTGCGATTTCCTTCACGTCACGGATCGATGTTTTGAACGGCAGGTAGATGTTTGTTGTTCTCATAGTTATCGTAAGGGAAATGCCAATAAAGCATAGGGCATAGTGCAACGGGGAACAAACAGCGGAACCGCTCCACCGAGCAACTGACATGCTTCCCGCACCCTGAGAAGTCTAACTTTCCTCCGCTTGGTCCGCGCCTTTGATCCTGAGCGCCACCGTGGCCATATCGATCTTCCCGGGGCAGGATATTGCGCAGCGTCCGCAGCCCACACACCCGAACGTCCCGAACTGCTCAGGCCAGTGAAGAAGCTTGTGATGGAACCAGCGCTTGGTGCGGTTTATTTTTACTTCCGCGGGCACCACCCCGCCCGCCATGCGCGAAAACCCCTTGAACATGCAAGTGTCCCAGATCCTGACACGCTTACCCGAATCGGGCGCCATGGGCCTGTCGATGACGTTGAAGCAGGTGCACACCGGACAGTTATAGACGCAGCCGCCGCACTCGAAGCAGCGTACGGACACTGTTTCCCAGAAGGCGTCGCTCACCGCACCTGCCTGAATTTTCCTGCGCACGTGCTCGAGGTTGACGCGCTTTTCGAAGCGACTCTGCGAAGCAAGGCGGGTTTCATATAAATCCTCGGTATCGGTTTGAGCAAGCTGGGTAAAGATATGCGGAAAGTCCCTGACCATAGCCTGTCCTGCTTCCGATCCGGTTTCGACCAAGAAGCGTTCTCCGAGGTCGGTAAGCTGCAGATCAAATCCGGATTTCAGGAATGGTCCGGTCCCAAGTCCGAGGCAGAAACAGGTAGGATCAGGCTGGTTGCAGGCGATCGAGATCAAGGCGGTCCTGCTGCGTCTCGATGCGTAGTAGGCATCCCCGGTTTTCCCGAGGTAAAACAGGTCAAGAACCTTGATGGCCGACAGGTCGCAGGACCTGATTCCGAAGAGGACCCGCGGCCGTTTGTCGAACGCCTCTTCAACGCCCTCCTCGGAGTAGCAGAAGAGCTGTTCCATTTGCGGCAGCAGGTATTCCTTGGGCGAAGGCATGAGCGCGGGACCGTCAAGAGCGGTCTCGTGCATGCGCAACAGTTCGGTAAGCACGATATCTCCCGATATGTCCCGCACCGGCGCGATAAGGTCATGGGACGTCTTTAGCTTTCGGAGCCAAAAGGAGAGGTGGTTTTTATTGAGAATGTACATTTCAGGCATTAGCGAACCTATTTTTTCGGAACCATTTCCTCCGGTGGAATGTACAGATCGAGACCTATTCTCATCCCTTCGTAGTAGCCGATCCGCGGAGCTTGGCGTGTGCCGGGATTTCGCCGCAGGGGTTCCACGGCAACGGCACAGACCTTGAACTCGGGTATCTTGGCGTTCGGATCCACGGCGTTGATCGTCAGCAGGTTAGCCGCCGATTCCCGGAAATGGAAGGGGATGAAAATGATCCCTTCCGGAACCGTCCCGGTAACACGGGCTTTGACTTCAATGCTGCCGCGGCGCGATTTAATACGCACTGGATCACTCGCCCGGATCTCGAGCCGCTCGGCATCCGCGGGATTGAGCTCAACGGTGCACTCGGGTTCCTCCCGCTCAAGGGTGACGGTCCGCCTGCACATGGTGCCTGTGTGGTAGTGAAAGTAGCTTCTTCCCGTGGTCAGGATGAATGGATAGTCGCTGTCCGTGGGCTCGGCAGGCGGAATAAACTCCACAGGGATAAAAGCGCCCATGCCGCGGGCAAACTTTTTTCTGTGCAGGTAGGGTGTGCCGGGATGGTCCATGCCGAAACAGGGCCATTGGAGCCCGAAACCCGTGTCGAGCCGGTGATGAAGAATGCCGCCGTACGATGGTGTCAGGATCGCTATTTCTTCCATGATCTCATGGGCGGCACGGTAGTCCATGGGATAGCCCATGAGTTTTGCAAGGCTGCAGATGATCTCGTAGTCGGGCTTCGACTCTCCAGCCGGAGGCACAGCCTTTCTGATTTTCTGCACCCGCCGCTCGGTATTGGTGAAGGTGCCGTCCTTTTCCGCGAAAGAAGCCGCAGGCAGGATCACGTGGGCGTATTCCGCCGTGTCGGAGGGAAAAATGTCCTGGACCGCGAGGAACTCGAGTTTGGAGAATGCTGCTCTCACGTGCGCCGCATCGGGGTCGGACACCACGGGGTTTTCACCCATGATATAGAGCCCGCGGATACGGCCCTCATGAATGCTGTCGATCATTTCCGTGAGCGTAAGTCCGCGCGTCTCAGGCAGGGGCCTCGACCAGGCGAGCTCGAACTTCTTTCGCGCCGCGGGATCAGCAACCTTCTGGTAACCGGAATAGACGTCGGGCAGTGCGCCTACATCGCAGGCCCCCTGCACATTGTTCTGGCCGCGCAGCGGGTTCAGTCCCGTCATGGGCTGGCCAATATGGGCGGTGAGCATAACGAGGTTGGCGCAGGAACGCACATTGTCCACGCCCGTGATATGCTGGGTGATGCCCATGGAATAAAAAAGCATGGAGCGTTTTTCCGAAGCATAAAGCCGTGCCGCCTTGCGTATGTCCTCGGCTGGCACGGTAGTAAGCCGCTCGGCGACATCGGGGGTGTAAGTCAGGACACGCTTCTCAAAGTCATCGAAATTCTCGGTACGCTGACGGATGAAGGAAAGATCAACCAGCCCCTCGGTCATGATCACGTGCATCATGGCGTTCAACAGCGCTACATCAGTGCCGCTTTTATGACGCAGATGGAGGTGGCTGAACGCGGCGATCTGCGTGCGGCGGGGATCGGCCACGATGATGATCGCGCCGCGGTCCCTGGCTTCGAGCATGTGCATGCCGATCATGGGATGCTGTTCCGTGGTGTTCGATCCGATTACGAAAATGACCTGGGCGTCCCGGATCTCATCGATGGAGTTGGTCATGGCACCGGATCCGAACGCCGCGGCCAGACCGCCGACGGTAGAGGAGTGGCAGAGGCGGGCGCAGTGGTCCACGTTGTTTGTGCCAATGACCGCGCGGGCGAACTTCATGAGCACGAAGTTCTCTTCATTCGTGCATTTGGCGGAACCAAGGATGCCAATTGCATCGGGGCTGTACTTTTTTTTGATTTCCAAGAAACGGGCGGCGGTCACTCCGAGCGCTTCCTCCCACGAAGCCCGCCGGTAGACTGCTTTGCCATCCTTCAGGAGGGGTGTGGTCAACCGGTCCGGATGATGGACAAACTCATGGCAGTTCCATCCCTTGACGCACAGCGTACCGTGGTTGACCGGGTGGTTGCGACTCGGCGAAACGCCAATGATGAGGTTTTTTTCGACGTGGAGGTATAGACCGCAACCGCAGCCACACCAAGGACACGTTGTGGAAATTTTTTCCATACGGCGATTATTATAACACTCCGTTCCGGGAAAATGCAAAAAAAAGAGGATCTCTTTAGATTTGGATGGCGCGAATGTCCTCAAAGTTGTTTCGTAAGATTGCAACTATTGATGAGGGGAAAGTTGTGGCGGGTATCGAACGGCACAGGAAGCCCGGGAAGAGGGAATGTCCGTAACCGCTATTCCAGGCACTTGTCTTCACCGACGCGATGGATCTTCATCATGTTTGTGCTGCCCGCAACACCGATCGGCACTCCTGCAGTGATCACAATCAGATCCCTCAGGTTCACAAGCCTGCGGTAGAGCATGGCGCGTTCGACACTCGCAATCATGTTGTCCGTGGTGCGTTTGGTTTTCAGGATCATCGGGGTCACTCCCCAGTAGAGGGAGATCTTGCGCGCGACCATGTCAAAGGGTGTCGGTGCGATGATGTCTACAGGGGGTCGGTGCTTCGAGACCAGGAGCGCGGTTGATCCGGATTGAGTGAAGGTCACGATCGCCCGGGCCTTCTGCTCCTCGGCCGCCCTGCAGGCCGCGTGGGCCACGCTTTCGTCGGTGCCGGAGAGATCGGAATTGGGCTGGCGGGGTCGAACGGAGGTCTCGGCTTGTATTGCGATTCTCGACATGACTTCAACGGACTGGACCGGGTATTTTCCCATGGCGGTCTCGCCGGAAAGCATGACGCAATCCGTGCCGTCGAGAATCGCGTTCGCCACGTCCGATGCCTCGGCTCGCGTGGGTTGGGGATTCTCGATCATGCTTTCGAGCATCTGTGTCGCCGTAATCACCGGCTTTTCGGCGCGGTTGCAGGCCTCGATGATTCTTTTCTGGAGCAGGGGAACCTGCTCCGGGGACATTTCCACACCCAGGTCGCCGCGCGCTACCATAATCCCGTCTGCTGCTTCGATGATCTCATCAAGATTCTGAATGGCCTCGGGTTTTTCGATCTTCGCGATGATCGGGATGTCCGCTCCGTGTGCTTTGAGGAAAAGACGGACGGCTCCGATGTCGGCGGCTTTGCGCACGAAGGAGAGGGCGATATAGTCTACGCCCCGCGCGATGCCGAAACGGAGGTCTTCCTTGTCTTTCCGGGAGAGTGAGGGAAGCAAAAGCGCGGTGCCCGGCAGGTTCACTCCCTTACGGCTCCTGAGCAAGCCGCCGTTGACGACCTTGCAATGCAGGCCGTCTGCGATCTTGCCGGTCACTTTGAGCTCGAGCCTGCCGTCATCCAGGAGCACACGATCGCCGGGTTTCAGATCTTTCGTGAGCCGGGGGTAGCTAATGGAGATGATTCGGTTGGTGCCAAGAACTCTGCGCGTGGTCAGAGTAACCTCTTCTCCGCGCCTGAGCGTGACTGCATCGTTTTTTATCATGCCTACCCGAAGCTTTGGACCCTGCAGGTCCTGGATGATGGCGATTTGCTTTCCCGCCTTTTCCGCTTCACCCCGGATGAGTCCGATGCGCTTGGTATGGTCATCCCAGTTACCATGGGAAAAGTTCAACCTGGCCGCATCCATGCCGGCATGGATGAGTTCTGCGATGATCGTTGGAGAGCTGGATGCCGGGCCGATGGTAGTGATGATCTTTGTGCGTTTGGGCATGATCCCCCCTCCAAAAGTAAACAGCAAGTAGTAGACCGTGAAAAGCAGTTCCAATTATAACACATTTTGGGAAATAAGCAGAAAAGTGAATAGAGGGGACGGTACTTAATGTTTCTCCTCTGGTTCCCGTCTCACAATGCGTTCTGTCTCATGCCGACAGAGGAAACTTCACTGAAGAAGCGTTTGCATCGATGGTTGATTCACCACGAAACGGCACCGCTCTCTTTGCAAAGACGAGGAAAACAACCGTTCCTGCTATAGCTTCAAACTTTCTTTATAAACGTCCTTCTTGGGCATTCCTAGCTCCTCCGCTGCGGCGGAAATGGCTTCTTTCTTGCTCAGGCCACGATGGAGTATGAGGTTTTTTAGATATTCGGCAGTATCGATATCCTGTTCCAGCGGCTTCTCTGAAGCGCCGTGCAGGATGATCGTAAACTCGCCCCTGATCGAACCGGTCTGCAGATGTTTCAGGATTTCCCGCAACGTTCCCCGAATGGTTTCCTCATGAATCTTGGTCAGTTCACGGGTGATGACTGCTCGGCGGTCACCGAAGACTTCGATCATGTCTTCAATGGTCCTGATTATCTTATGCGGCGCCTCGTAAAAAATGATAGTGCGCTCTTCTTTGGAGAGTTCCTTGAGCCGCTTGAGCCGGGCTTGATGCTTGGGCGGGGGGAATCCCTCAAATAGGAAGCTATCCGTTGGCATTCCGGAAACCGAAAGCGCTGCTATGGCGGCGGTTGCGCCTGGGATCGGGACAACCGGTAATTGCCGGTCTATGGCGAGGTTGATGAGAAAAAAGCCGGGGTCGGAGATGCCGGGCGTTCCCGCGTCGGATACGAGCGCCACGCTGCTTCCGGCAAGCATTCGCTCTATGAGCACGGGAGCTTTTTCTTCCTTGTTGTGATCATGATAACTCGTGAGGTGTGTCTCAATTTGATAGCGGTCAAGAAGGTGCCTGGTATGGCGGGTATCCTCGGCTGCGATAAGATCGACTTCCTTCAAGATGCGGATCGCCCGGAGGGTGATGTCCTCGAGGTTCCCGATGGGAGTGGCGACTATGTAGAGAGTGCCTGTGGGCATGAATCACCGAGTTGGCAGCACGCAACATAGAACAAAGAGAAAGCAGATAACATATCGTAACCCTTGCTGCCGCAGTGTCAAAAGCTCCGATATCGGTTCGTTATGGGGAAACGTCTGTCTTTGCCGAGGCTGCGGGGCGTTATCTTGACGCCGGGAGGTGCCTGGCGTCGTTTGTACTCGCTGGTGTCTACGAGTCGGATCACGCGCTCCACGGTCCTACGGTCGAAACCCATCTTGAGCATTTCTTCGAATTCTTTGTCATCCTCCACATAGGCCTTTAAGATCGGGTCAAGGAGGGGATAGACAGGGAGGGAGTCGCTGTCCTTCTGGTTCGGACGGAGTTCGGCGGTCGGCGCCTTGGTCAGTACGCGCTTCGGGATGATTGTTTTGCGCGCGAGGCGGTTGATGCATTTGCAGATATCGTAGACCATGGTCTTGGGAACATCCTTGATGACGGCAAAGCCTCCAGCCATATCTCCGTAAAGCGTAGCATAGCCGGTGGACATTTCGCTCTTATTCCCGGTGGTGAGTACGAGCCATCCGAATTTATTCGAAAGCGCCATGAGGATATTGCCCCGGGTGCGGGCCTGGAGGTTTTCTTCGGTCACATCCTGCTTCGTGTGCGCAAAAGCCTGGCGCAGCGTATTCAGGTAAGCATGATAGGGCTGGTGGATTGGGATGGTGAGCATCTTGATCCCGAGGGAATCAGCAAGTTGAGCAGCGTCTTCACGGCTCTGATCTGAGCTGTATTGCGACGGCATGAACACGCCGTTGACGTTGTTCCTCCCGATGGCGGAAACAGCAATAGCTGCTACAAGCGACGAGTCGATTCCGCCTGAAAGTCCGATGACCACGGACTTGAATCCCGTTTTTTTCACATAATCCCTGGTCCCGAGCACGAGGGCATGGTAGACTTCTTCGCACATGGGATAAGGCTTCACACTCCGGGTAGGGGGAAGAGGCTTCCTGTCCTTAGCGGGACGGTTCGACAGCTCGATGGCATCGATGAAATCCCGGTGCTCGTCAAGAATCTGCTCCGAAGACAGGTCCACAGGCTCATACGGTCCCGGTAGCTTGAGGTCGCATGTGAGCAGATCTTCCTCGAACTGTTTTCCCGATGCGATCAGCCTCCCCCGGGGGTTCAGGACCATGCTGTGACCGTCGAAGACGAGTTCGTCCTGACCACCTACCATATTGGCATAGACCACGTAAACATTGTTTTCCTGCGCTCGCAAGGCGAGCATCTGCTGGCGTTCCCAGCCTTTACCCTTATGATAGGGGGAACCGTTTATATTGAGGATGACTTCCGCGCCGGCCAGTGACTGGGTCCGGGCTGGGCCGTCGGCGTACCAAATGTCCTCACAAATGTTTACGCCGATGTTCACGCCCTTGATCGCGATAATGGGATAGCGTTTGCCCGGCTTAAAGTACCGGTACTCATCGAAAACACCATAATTCGGGAGCAGCATCTTGTGATAAACATGAGCGAGTTTGCCGTTATGGATGACCGCCGCGCTGTTATGAATGTGCTCCCGGGAATCGACGAATCCGACTACGGCAGTGATTCCGCGTGCCGCTTTGATAATCTCTTTTAGTATCCGAAGATTGTCCTTTACAAACTGGGGCTTCAGCACCAGGTCTTCGGGAGGATAGCCGGTCAGTGCAAGTTCGGGAAAAGCGACGATATCGGAACCGAGGTTCCGTGCGCGTTTGATGCAGTCGATGATTTTGTCCCTGTTCCCCTTGAGATCGCCTACAGTCGGGTTCATCTGGGCCAGGGATATGCGGATTGTTCTCATGCGTATCTCACGTAGATATAAGAATCGAAAAAATTAAATGATTCACACGCCAAAAACAGCAAGCGCGAATTTGTGCCTCTTCGGCTTCAAGCTTCAGCTTTCCTTTTTCGCGTCTTTGCGGGAATACGAAGCTCTTGCCTCGTCAATTACCGTTTTAAGCGCCACTTGTTTCTCCGCTGCTATTTTCCGGCAATCCTCATATTCCGGTGTGACCGTAAGAATCTCATTTCCCCGTCTGCTCAATTTTAACCTGACTTTTCCGTAAGGCGTATCGACTTCCCGCATCTCGCGGGTCAGTTTTTTCCGTCCGACTTCCTGGATGCGGACCCCGATGCTCGAGGTTTCCCGGAAAACGGTATCTAACATAGCTTCAGTCTGTGCGGCATCGGTAAGCACCGAAACGAGAATCGCCGGGCGTCCTTTTTTCATGATAATAGGCGTGAGATAGACATCATGTGCTCCCTGCTGCATGAGCTTTTCGATCAGGTAATCATAAACTTGCGGGTTCATGTCATCAATGTTGGTCTCGATTACCACCGAGGCATCTTCATCATAGCCGACTGTCTGTTCACCGATCATGAGCCTGAGCACGTTCGGTTGGCCTGCAATGTCTTTTCCCCCCGCGCCGTATGCTATGCGGTCCACCTTCATGCGCGGCATCAGCCCGAAGGAAGCGCAGAGCGTGCTCAATATGACGGCTCCTGTGGGCGTTGTAAGCTCAAAGGAAACTGATGACCCGTAGGTCGGAATGCCCTTAAGCAACTCCGCAGTGGCGGGTGCAGGTATGGGCAGCGTGCCATGAGCGGTCGTAATCAATCCCGAGCCGACGTTGACCGGAGAGCCGGCTATTGAATCGATGCCGAGCATATCAAGACCGATGACCGAGCCGACGATATCGATAATCGCATCGATGGCCCCGACTTCATGGAAATGGATGCGGTCCGGTGTTGTACCGTGGACCCTGGCCTCCGCCCGTGCCAACTGTTCGAAGATTTTTATGCTTTTTTCTTGTATGGCCGAAGACAACAAGGAGTCCCCGATGATCCTGCGGATTTCAGCCAGATATCGCACCGGCTGCTCCTTCTCATCAAGGCACACATGCACCTTTGTGGCTGAGACGCCTGCACGCATCACTTTCAGTGCGGTGATTTCGTATCCGGACACGTTGAGTTTCTCAAGCTCCGCGCGCAGGGATTCGATGGGAACACCCGCATCAACGAGCGCTCCGAGCGTCATGTCACCAGAAATGCCTGAAAAGCAGTCGAAGTAGGCGATGGTCATAGGCTATGATATGTCTTCTCCCTTTTCGTCCATTGGAGCAAAAACCCGAACGGATACGATAACCGATAACTTACGACTCTCCGAGCAGGTTTATTTTATGCGCCAGCACCCCGGCGCCGAAGCCGTTGTCGATGTTCATGACGGCAATACCCGAAGCGCAGGAATTGAGCATGGTGAGGAGCGGAGCCAGGCCGTGAAAGCCCGCTCCATATCCGACGCTCGTGGGCACGGCGATCACGGGTTTGTCCACGAGGCCGCCCACGACCGACGGGAGCGCGCCATCCATGCCGGCAACGACAATGATCACCCGCGCGGCGTCGAGGTAATCCCGCTTACTCAGAACGCGGTGGATACCGGCCACTCCAACGTCAAACACCGTTTGTACCGTGCTGCCGAGCATACCGGCGGTGACCGATGCTTCTTCGGCAACGGGAATATCCGACGTACCCGCGGTCAGGACAAGAACGATGCCTTTCGTGGACTTATTCCCGCCATGCTTGATGACAATGGCGCGCGACGCTTTATGATACATGGCGCGGCGATCGAGCTTTTTAACGGCTTTATAGATCGTCTCGTTCGCCCGCGTGGCAAGGACATCGCTTCCGGCCTTAAGCATGCGTTTCGAGATACCCACGACCTGTTCAAGGGTTTTCCCTTCGCAGTAGATTACCTCGGGCATTCCGTGGCGCAAATGGCGGTGGTGATCGATGTGGGCGTAGGCCATGTCCTCGAAGGGCATGTGCTTGAGCCGCTGAAGCGCGGTCTCCACGTCAGTTTTGCCGGTTTGGACGCTTTGCAGCAGTTTGATGATCTCTGATTTATTCATAGGGAGTCAATCTGAAGGAACGAATCGTTTATTCACCCTTTAATTCCCTGGCCATAAGGTCCTTCAGGGCCAGCGTTGGGGCTTTCCCTTCATAGAGCAGTTGGTAGACTTCATCGACGATCGGCATATCGATCTTGTATTTGCGTGCGAGATCCCTGGCAGCCCTCGCGGTTTTCACGCCCTCCGCAACGGTCCTCGTTTCTTTCATGATGGCATCGAGCTTTTCGCCTCTGCCGAGCCTGGCGCCGAGGGTGCGGTTTCGTGACAAGCCGCCCGTGCAGGTCAGGACAAGGTCTCCCATACCGGCAAGGCCCGCGAAGGTGGAAGGCTTCCCGCCCATGGCCACTCCGAGACGCGCCATCTCGACGAGCCCGCGCGTGAGCAGGGCCGCCAGGGTGTTGGAACCGTAGCCCATGCCTTCGAGGACACCCGCGGCAATGGCCACGATGTTCTTGAGCGCGCCCGCCAGTTCAACCCCGACGATGTCATCATTGGTGTACACACGGAAATAATCATTGCTCAGAACAGCCTGCGCTTTCTTGCCTAGCGCGGGATCGGAGGAGGCGAGGGCGATTGCGGTGGGCATCTTGCTGGCCACTTCTCTTGCAAAGCTGGGACCGGAGAGGAAGCAAAGGCGGCCGTGGAACTCCTTGGGTAGAACATCCTTAAAAATTTCAGAGAGCGGCATCAGCGTGTCGATCTCGATGCCTTTTGACGCACTGATGATTATCGCATCTTTTTCAAGAAAGGGGGCATACTGTCCGGCCACCACGCGCACCGTATGCGACGGTACGACGGAAAGGAGAACGGATTTCCCTCTGACTGCGGTTTCCAGCGAGGCGGTAATGATAATGGAAGGGGGCAGGATAAACCCTGGTAGGTATACGCGATTTTCACGCGTGCGAGCGGTCTCCTCAGCCAGTTCCTTTTCATACATCCAAAGGGTCACTTCATGGCGCTTGTCTGCAAGAAGCATGGCCAGCGCTGTCCCCCAGGCCCCGCCACCGATTACTGCGATTTTTTCGGTCATAATGGCGAATTATAAAGGGAAGCGCCGAAAGAGTCAAAAGAATTGTATGGTTCCAGCCATTTCAGCGAATATCGACAACCCGTATCGAACCCATAAGAGGCAGCGATGACAGAGAATGTATAACCTTTTCTTGTTATAGCTTCCGATATTGGGCAAATTCCAGAATGATTCCATCGGGACCATAAAAATACACGAGTTTCTTGCCGGTTTTTTCCCAGACCTGAATATCGCTTTGGAAGTTAACTCCTTTGGCCTTCAGGCGTGCAACTTCTGCTTCTATGTCGTCAACCGCAAACGCCATATGACGGAATCCGAGCTGATTTGGCTTGTTCAGATCCGGATCTTTGCCTCCAGGAGGGGAGTAATACTGGATTAGTTCAACATTCGTCGCAGAACCCGGCAAAGTCAGGCCTACGAATTCTGCGTCGAAATCGGGAAGGCCGGCAATGATGGAGAACCGTTCGCCTGAAATACGAGAAGAGATTTCTTCCTTGAAGCCGAGATTCAGGAAAAAATCTTTTGCTTTCTGGAGATTACTGACGACGATGTTAATGTGGTCTAATTTGTTGATCACGGAGAAAACCCTCAGAAAGTTTTTTTGAGACGCACCGCCATGACATTGAACTCCTTGCTGAATCAGGTATTCGGTTCGACGATGACCTTCATGCAGCCGTCAGGCTGGGTTCCTGTTGCGAAAGCCTTTCCGATCAAGTCAATGCCGAAACGGTGCGTGATCATGTCGGTCACTGTCACTGTTCCGTGCTTGATGAGATCGATTGCCTGTTGATTGTCGAGGGGAGCGGCGCCGTAACACGTCTTGATTGTTATGTCGTCGCGCCAGAAGGGATTGAAGTCCACGTCGACGGTTTCGCCCGGTTTGGGTACTGCGAAGAAGAGTATTGTACCGCCTCGCTCGGCTGATTGAAGCGCGGTGCGGGCCGCAGGGAGCGCGCCGGCCGACAGGACTACCACATCGGCAAGACGTCCGTCATTCACCGATTTCACGAATGCTGGAATATCACCTCCGGCCGCAATGGTGTGGTTTGCCCCGAACTGCTTCGCCTTCTCAAGACGGTAGGGACTGACGTCTGTCGCGATAATGGTACCGGCTCCGAGCGCCCGGGCTAGTTTGATGATCAAAAGGCCAGCAACACCGCTACCCAGCACCAGGATGCTTTGAGCCAGCTTCAGCGCTGCGGTCCTCAGGGCTCTGACCGCGGTGCCGAGCGGTTCAATGAATGTGGCCTGTTCAAAACTCATGGAATGCGGCAGGAGGAAGGTCCCGGTCTTGACGCTTCTTCCTTTCACCAAAAGCAACTCTGAAAATCCGCCGGGATCGAAGTTATTTTTGCTCTGGAACGCCGTACAGGCGGTTTCGTGGCCGGAAAGACATTGGTAGCATGCATTGCAGGGGACGTGGTGGGTGACGAAAACGCGATCGCCAGGTTTGACGTTCGTGACGAGCTTTCCGGTTTCTACGACGATTCCTGCCGGTTCATGGCCGAGCACGAGCGGCGCGCGTTTAATACGGTACCATTCCAGAAGATCGCTGCCGCAAAGGCCGCAGGCCATGACTTTGACGAGGATGGCGTGATCGTTGATCTCCGGGTCAGGCCGCTCTTCGACACGGACGTCGCTGTTGCGGTAATAGACGCCGACTTTCATTTCTTTTTCATATCCAGATAGTATTCGTAGGCATCCTTCACGCTCGCGCCTTCATGCACGACCTTGCGTACTGCGCCGATCATGGCAACCGGAGCGTCGGATTGGAAAATATTCCTGCCCATGTCCACTCCCGAAGCGCCCTGGTCTATGGCATCGCGGGCCATCTGAAGGGCCTCACGTTCGGGTAGTTTCTTGCCCCCCGCGATTACGATCGGGACGGGACAGGCGGCCGCCACCTGCTCAAAACGGGGGACAAAATAGGTTTTCACAAATGAAGCACCGAGTTCGGCGAGAATGCGCGTGGCGAGGCCAATGTACCGGGCATCGCGGGTTAGTTCCGTGCCCACGGCAGTGACGCCGAGGACTGGAATGCCGTAGCGCATGCCCATGTCGACGAGGCGGGTCATGTTGTTCACGGTCTGAGTCTCGAAATGGCCTCCGATGAAGACCTGCACAGCCACCGCGGATACGTTCATGCGCAACGCGTCTTCCATGTCCACGGCGATGCGCTCGTCAGAGAGCTCTTTCAAGATGCTCGGACCGCCGCTGGCGCGCATCACCACCGAGTTGGTCACTGACGGCTCAATGACGGAGCGCAGAATGCCGCGGGTAAGCATGAGTGCGTCGGCGTGAGGGATAAGCGGCCGGATCGTAATGTCGACCCGCTCAAGACCAGTTGTGGGACCCTGAAAATATCCATGGTCGAACGCCAGCATGACGGTTTTCCCCGACCGGGGATTGAAAATGCGTGCCAGCCTGTTTTTCATGCCCCAGTCATAGGCATTCGATCCCTTCAGGAAAAAAGCTTCGCTTTTTTGAGGGATGTCAGAATAGTAATTTTTTTCTTTTTTCGAGAAATCCTGCTCTGCCATTGCAATTCCTCCCTGCAGAAATGTGTATAAAAATACCGGAAAACGAACTATAATTTAATGCAAGCATCGGGATAAAGCAAGAGGAAAATGGCAAGCTGGCATCAATGCTGCACTTGAAAAAAATATCCAGAAGCGTATAGTGGAGAACAGCTTGCTACTCGGGTGATTTCCGAAAAAGATGCGGCCCTTCTGCGAAAGGGCCGAAATCTCAGGAAACGGGACGCCGGGGACCTAAATAAATCCACGAGGAGAAGGAGCATTGCACAACGTGTTTTCCGGGAAACGACAGGATATGGAAACAAGGCATGACCGTATTGATCAGGCGCTTGAACGGTTCAGCGGTGGGTTAAATTGCACCCAGGCCATTGCAGCCACCTATGGCCCGGACTTTGGCCTTGATCCTGAACAGGCACTGAAGGTGGCAGGCGCTTTTGGATCGGGCATGGGTACGGGCGAGACCTGCGGCGCCGTAACCGGAGCACTCATGATTATTGGTCTGAAACACTCAAAGGTGCAGGGCATTACCTTCCTTTCCCGGGACAGGACATATGAACTTGCTGCCGAGTTCATGCGGAAATTTCAGGCCCGAAACAAGACGACTCTCTGTCGCGAGTTGCTCGGCTGCGATTTGTCCACGGAGGAAGGACAACGGCAGGCGCGGAAGGAAAAACACTTCAATAAACGTTGCCCGAAATTCGTACAGGATGCCGCGGAAATACTGGACGAGATGTTGAAGGATTGACAATGAACCACAGAAGCGCGAGCTGAAATGTTCGGCTTCCTTCTACAAACAATCATTTCTGAATCAGCGTCCCCACTACCTTGACAATGAGTAGGACCCACGGTGTGCCATGTAAAACAAGGTCGAACCAGTCGATGGGCCTGACCAACTGGCCTTTAACAAGCATCTGGAGCTTCTCCCAGATATGGGGCGGTGCAAAAGGGGCCAGCCCCAACGTCAAACAGGCGATTATGAGCAGTCCCCAGGGCAGTTTTGGCATGAATTCCATAAAAAAATTCCCGTTTCCTTTACCTGCCTAAGGATGAACCAAACGTCGTCTTAGGGGAAATGTCGGTGACTTCCCTCTGTGAACAAATATAGCATAATGCATGAGCAGTCGGTATCATTTTTGGGATCAGCGTTAAGCCCGCCCGATTGTCCGAGAAAGCTCTTTTCAAGTCGGACTTCTTTGAGTATACTTGTTGAACGAGCCAGTTAGCTGCTCCCGAGGTGCTGTTTGCTCACCCCTCTCGATATTGCCTCCATACCCGGGCTTTCAGAAAAAGACGCTGCTGCGCGCCTTGCGAACGAAGGATATAACGAACTCCCCTCAACGAAACAGCGAAGCATCTTTGCCATTGCCTTTGATATCGCCCGAGAGCCCATGTTCCTGCTGCTTGTGGCATGCGGCACGATCTACCTTTTTCTCGGCGATCTCCGGGAAGCGCTCATGCTGCTCGGCTTCGTCTTGGTGGTCGTAGGTATTACGCTCTACCAGGAGCGCAAAACCGAACGGGCTCTTGAAGCGCTCCGCGACCTTTCGAGCCCGCGCGCCTTGGTCATACGGGACGGGAATCAGAAGCGGATTGCCGGGCGTGAGGTGGTCCGCGGTGATATTATTGCCCTGAATGAAGGCGATCGCGTACCGGCCGACGCCGTGCTCCTTTCCTGCATCAACCTCTCGATCGATGAGTCACTGCTGACCGGGGAATCGGCGCCGGTCCGCAAAACCGCCTGTTCTCAAACTCCCTCTATGACCAGGCCCGGCGGGGAAGACCTGCCGTGCGTTTATTCCGGAACACTTGTGGTGAAAGGACAGGGGATTGCAACGGTGGAGGCGATCGGTGCCAATACCGAGATCGGCAAAATCGGGAAAGCAATCCAAAGCGTGGAGATCGAGGAAACACCCCTCCAGAGGGAGACGGGAACCATCGTACGCAAGCTTGCCGTTCTCGGCGCGGTTCTCTGCCTCCTTGTCATTGTTGTATACGGGTTGACCCGGGGAAACTGGCTCAATGGGTTTCTAGCGGGCATTACGCTTGAGATGGCGCTTCTTCCCGAGGAATTTCCCGTGGTGCTTACGATTTTCCTTGCTCTTGGCGCATGGCGCATTTCGCAGAAACGGGTGCTCACCCGGCGAGTGCCTGCGGTCGAGACCCTCGGTTCCGCCACGGTGCTCTGCGTGGACAAAACCGGCACGATCACGCAGAACCGTATGTCCGTAAGCAGAATCTATGCGCAAGGTGCATTTTATAAGGTCGATTACAGCATCCCGGAGAGTATCCCCGAAGCATTTCACGAAGTTATAGAATTCAGCATTCTGGCAAGTCAAAAAGATCCTTATGACCCCATGGAAAAGGCCTTTCGAGAGTTGGGTGAAAACTCGTTAACGCGGACCGAACACCTGCATGACGACTGGACGCTGGTACAGGAATATCCGCTCTCGAACACCCTTATGGCGCTTTCCCATGTCTGGAAGTCTCCAACGGGCGCTGAATACGTGATTGCCGCTAAAGGCTCGCCCGAAGCGATAGCGGACCTGTGCCATCTCAGCGAGCAGGAGCGCGGATCCCTGACGGGGATAATAGAAAGCATGGCACGAGATGGGCTCCGCATCATCGGCGTTGCACGGGCAAAATTCAAAATCACGGACCTGCCGGGAGAACAACATGATTTCGCCTTCGAGTTCCTGGGTTTTGCCGGCCTTGCCGATCCTGTTCGGCCAGGCGTATGGGAAGCGGTCCGGGAGTGTTCCACTGCAGGCATACGCGTGGTGATGATCACCGGGGATTATCCGGGAACGGCCGCGAACATTGCCGATCAGATCGGGCTGCGGCATGATGACGGCATCATCACCGGTTCGGATCTCGACAGCATGCAGGAAGGGGAGCTTCAGAAGCGCATCGGAAAAGTGAATATCTTCGCTCGCGTTGTGCCTGAACAAAAGCTCAGGATCGTGCAGGCGCTCAAGAGAAACGGGGATGTCGTGGCCATGACCGGCGACGGAGTGAACGACGCACCCGCGCTCAAGGCGGCCCACATCGGCATCGCCATGGGTGGACGCGGCACGGATGTGGCGCGCGAGGCATCGGCCCTTGTCCTGCTCGATGACGATTTTTCGTCCATCGTGCGGGCTATCCGCATGGGCCGCAGAATCTTCGACAACTTGAAGAAGGCCGTCGTATTCATTCTTGCCGTCCACGTTCCGATTGCGGGCATATCCCTTATTCCCGTGCTGCTCAAATGGCCGCTGGTTCTTCTGCCGATGCACATCGTGTTTCTTGAGCTCATCATCGACCCGGCCTGTTCCGTGGTATTCGAAGCCGAGCCCGAGGAAGCAGACGTCATGACGCGGTCGCCGCGCCGGGTTGACGTTCCACTGTTCGAAAGAAGAATGGTTGCGATCAGCCTGCTTCAGGGCGTGAGTGTTATGCTGATCATTCTCGCGGTCTATGCCGCGTCCCTGATGCGGGGCCTGGGAGAGGCGGAGGCAAGGGCACTGACCTTCACGACGCTCATTATTGCAAACATCGGCCTGATCTTCACGAATCGCTCATGGTCGAGGCTTATCATCGACACGCTGCACACGAAGAATGCCGCGCTCTGGTGGGTAACGGGGGGAGCGCTTGCAGTCCTTGGGCTGGTGCTCTCTTTGCCCTTCCTGCGAAACCTATTCCGTGTTACGATTCTCAATCCCGTCGATCTGCTCATATGTCTGGCCGCGGGAGCCTTCAGCATCCTCTTGTTGGAGTTGCTGAAACTGGTGAACAGGAAAAACGGTCATTGACAATGCCCGACGGCTGGATCCGGTTCTTTCCGACTGTTCTGCGGAATGACCGACACGAGGTAAACCACGATGTACAGCATTTTTCGCGTAGCGCAATCGCTCATTACACCACCGGGAATCCTTCTCCTTATGATGGCGATGGGCTTTGTCATTCGTAAAGAGTGCCGCATCCCGGGACGTCTGTTGATCGGTGCAGGCTTCGTGCTGCTTTATCTGGCCTGCATCAATCCTGTGAGCGACCGACTGCTTGAGTCACTGGAACGAGGCCACATGCCCCTGCAGGACACAACAACGAAGCTCCATGCGGATGCCATCATCGTGCTCGGCGGAGGGGTTATCGATCGCTCCCGGCTGGGGCTGGCTCCCGCGCCTGCGGATGCTTCTCTTGAAAGAGTCGTGGAGGGAGTGCGTCTTTGGCATGCACTCCATCTTCCCCTGATGTTTGTAGGCGACAATGGCGATCCTGCGAAGAATGGGGTGAACGAAGCAGAGGCTATGGCTCGTGTTGCATCCAGCCTCGGCGTGGCTGAACGGGACATGAGGGTTGTCGGCAAGGCCAGGAATACCAAAGAGAGCGTCCGGGCAGTGAAGGAGGCGCTCAAGGGAAACCATATCATCCTCGTTACGTCTGCTTTCCATATGATGCGAGCAGCCGGCATGTTCAGAAAACAGGGATTCGACGTCATTCCCGCGCCCTGTGGGTACCGGAGTGAGAGGAGAAAGCTTTCATTCTTCTCGTTGATCCCCCGTGCCGAAAGCCTGTCCTCGTCTCATATGGCGTGTTCCGAATACATCAGCATTGCATGGTATACGATAACCGGGGATTTGTGATGTTCACCATGGGGCCGGCCGCACCGCTGGGACGTTAGTTAAGGAATTTTCCCCTGGGCAACGGGAGCGGCAGTCCCTGTAGGAGCACCCTGTATGTTTGGAACGAATTGCCAGTCACTATACTTCGTTTTCCCCTCAAAATCCGCGTCAGCTTTCGGGAAATTGGCCTTCTTCAACGGGGTCTTGTCGCTTCCGCTGTGTACGCCGGCAATGCGGTTCGTGAGTGGATCATGTATGACAATAAAATCCCCTCCCGTTATCGGATCTTTATATTTCCGGCGAAGATAGTGTTTCCCCACCGCTGTCCGGCTGTCCGTCAAAAGATCATCGATACTCTGGGGATATTGCGGCCTTCCGGGAAAAGCAAAATAATAACGCTCAATGGCCCTTCGGTACTGATCGCCCCGGAAGAGAAGTTCCTCCTCCTTATCGCGGAGCATGACGTTCTGCCAGTACTTTCCAGCGACGCCGAGACTGATGCCGATGATCACGATGACTGCCAGGAGCGCGATGTAGGCGAAGCCCGCTGACTTCCCGGAGCAAGTGTGAAACCTGTGGAAAGTGAAGGAATGTGCGCCCTGAATCCTGTACGCCGAACTGCCCATGCGGCCGCCCTCGTGACTCCCCATCATTCAATAAAGGTAACCCGGTTGATTTCCTTGAAGGTGGTATCGCCTGAGATGACCTTGGCAAGAGCGGACTGGCGGAGTGTTGTCATGCCTTCCGCGATGGCGGTTTTTCGAATTTCCGATGACGGTCTTTTTTCAAGGATCATCTCCCTGATGTGGTCTGAGAGGTCGAGAAACTCGGTGATGGCTTTCCTGCCCCTGAAGCCGGTAAAGTTGCATTCCTTGCAACCGTCGGCGTCGTAGAAAGGATGATCTTTATACTTCTCATAATCACCTGCGGACTCCTCGATCTCCTGTCGGGACAACGTCACTGGTTTTTTGCACCGGACGCAAAGGATCCTGACAAGCCTCTGGGCGAGAATGCAGTTGAGCGATGAAACGAAATTGTAGGGCTCGATACCCATGTTCAGAAACCTGCCGAGCACGTCGAAGGCATTGTTGGCATGCACGGTGGTAAAAACCAGATGGCCAGTGAGCGCGGACTGGACCGCTATCTGTCCTGTTTCAGCGTCGCGGATTTCACCGACCATGATCTTGTCGGGATCGTGCCGGAGAATCGAACGCAGGCCCCGCGCGAACGTCAGACCTTTCTTTTCGTTCACCGGGATCTGCACCACTCCCTGGAGCTGATACTCCACCGGGTCCTCGATGGTGATCATCTTGTCTTCGCCGGTGTTGATCTCGGTAATGGCCGCGTAGAGCGATGTTGTTTTCCCGCTTCCCGTCGGCCCCGTCACAAGAACCATGCCGTAGGGTTCCCGGATGCTCTTACGGAACCGGGCAAGGTCGCGTTCGTCGAACCCGAGGTTATCGAGACGGAGAGAATTGATGCCCGCGGTGATCGATTCCTTGTCGAGGATGCGGATGACTACGTCTTCGCCAAAGGAGGAGGGCAGAATCGATACGCGGAAGTCGATGGTCTTGCCGGCGGTACGGAGCTTGAAGCGGCCGTCCTGCGGCACACGGCGCTCGGCAATATCCAGTTCGCTCATGACCTTGATGCGCGATACGATTGCGTTGTGGAACTTGACATCAATCGGGTCTGTGGCGGGGTACAGCACGCCGTCGATGCGGTATTTGATCAGCACGTTTTTGTCGGTGGACTCGATGTGGATGTCGCTGGCGCGACGCTGGATGGCGTCAAATATGGTGGTATGCATGAGCTTGATGATGGGGCTCTCATCCTTGTCGATCGTTTCGAAGGAGAGGACTTCCTCGCTTTCCCCGTCTTCCTGCTCCTTGACGAGGTGAAACTTGAAATCTTCGGAAACGGCATGCATCACCTGCTCCGACGATCCACTTCGTTGCAATACCGCTTGGATGGCCGAGGGCGTGCTCACGGCGATCTCGACCTGTCTGTTCAGGATCATTTCCAATTCATCGATGGCGGGCAGATTGTTGGGGTCCGTCATGGCGACGATCAGCATTTCGCCGGTGTCTTCCATCGGAACGAACTGATACCGCTGCATCAATTCGATTGGGATGGTATCAAAGAGAGGAGTGGGTATGTGGAAATCGTTCAGGTCGGCATAGCGCAAGCCACGCTGTTCCGCCAGCGACTGAAAGAGAGCCTCTTCCGTCACCAGTCCCTCAGCAATGAGCATTTCGCCGATCCGCAGCTGGCGGTCGACAGTTTTCAACAAGAGGTCGTTGATCTGCTCCTGACTCACGATGCCCTTCGCTGTGAGGATATCCCCTAACCGTCTTCTCCGGTATGCCGTCATTTAAAATGCGCCCCCATTTCGAATATTGGCAGGTAGAGAGCAGCGACAATTACCGCCATCACCAGCCCCATGCAGAGCATGAGCACGGGTTCGATCAGCGTCGTCAGCGTCGTCAGCCTGTTCTCGATCTCCTGGTCGTAGAAATCAGCAACATCATCAAGCATCTGAGGAAGGTCCCCCGAGGATTCTCCAACCTCGATCATCCGCACGGTCATGTCCGATGCCAGCCGTGTCCGCTCGCATGCGTCCGCGAAGCTTACCCCTTCCGTAACGAGCGATCGGGCCCTCGAAAGTCTGTGCGCCAGGACCTTATTGTTGATTACCCCCGCGGCCGTGTCCAGTGCATGGACCAGCGGGATACCTCCCCGAAGGACGGTCGCGAGTGTTCGGGTGATCTGCGCGAGAAAATACTGTGTGATGAAGGACCGGAGGAGCGGTATCCTGAGCTGCATGGTGTCCAGAGCGGTCCGCCCCGCATCGGTCCTTCTCCACATCACGATGCCGAAACCCGCCATGATCATCCCCGCCAGGATGAAAGGTGAGAAACGGGTGACGATGGTGGTGAATGAAATCAGCATCATGGTCAGGTGCGGGAGGGATCCGGCTTGATCACTGTACATTTTTGTGAAGTTCGGAATGATATAAAGGAAAAAAAGCGTGAGAACGCCGAGCAGGGCCACGACGAGAAAAATGGGGTAAGCGAGCGCCATTTTCAGTTTGCCCGCTATGGAAATCATCTTTTTCTGATACAGGATAAACCGTTTGAGCACATCCACGAGTGCGCCGCTCTTCTCACCGGCGCGCACCGTGGACGTATAGAGAAGAGGGAAATACGCAGGATGCTGGGCCATGGCATCGGAAAGAGCTGTTCCACCCTTGATGTCATTGATGATATTCTCGAGGATGCTCCGGAACCGCGAATTTGCGGTGCGTTTGTGCAGGATGTCGAGTGCTTGGAGGATGGGCAGTCCCGCTTTTATGAGTGTAACGAATTCCTGATTGAAAAGGAGGAAGCTCTTCTCGCTGCCGCCTCGTCTTCCGAACTGTATTTTTTTCGCGGCGAGGCTCAGGACGAGATAACCCTTGCTTTCCAGCTCTTGGCGCAGTTCCTCGGCTGATGCCGCCATGGTTTCACTGCTGACGGATGTGCCATCTTCCCGCACAGCTTTATAAGTAAAATACGGCATGTGTTGATAATACCAGAACCACACCGACCAAGTCAACAAACGGTGTATTTGCCATATCATCCTGGCGCAGGCAGGGTCGAAGAGGGCCCTTACCGGAGACTTTTCCAGTATTTTCTCTGTGTACTGATGATGCGTTCGATTACCTGGTACGCCGCATCTGCGGGCTCTTTTACTACGATTTCTGCCGGACGACCCAGGAGGGTCCGAAGAACCGACCTTACCCCGCTCCGCAAGCCGTCGGGATTGTAGCCGCCTTCGAGCGTTATCAATATCTTGCCGTCGCAGGTCGTCTGCGCGATGTCATGGACGATGCCGGTCAGCGCTCCGAAACCTTCCCCGCTCATCTTCATGCTTCCGAGGGGATCCCGGACAAAAGGATCGAAACCAGCCGAGACAAGGACCAGCTCCGGCTTGTATTCCAGCGCGACTGGCAACAAAACGGTGGAATAAATACGCACGTACTCGGCATCACCGAATCCTGCAGGCAGGGGAGCATTTATGGTAAAGCCTTCACCTGCGCCGCTGCCGACCTCCTCGAAGCTGCCGGAACCAGGGTAGTAGGGATACTGGTGCGAAGAGAAGTAGAGTACGGCAGGACTATCGTAAAATGCGTGCTGAGTGCCGTTCCCGTGATGCAGATCCCAGTCCACAATGAGTATGCGCTTCAAACCAAACTTTTCTCGGGCATATTCGGCAGCGATCGCAACGTTGTTAAAGATACAAAACCCCATGCCTCGTGAAGGCTCGGCGTGGTGCCCCGGCGGCCGAACAAAGGCGAAAACAGCTTTCGGGGTCCGGGGTTCATGGGTCAGGAGGGAGTCTATGGCCTGGAGAAGACCGCCTGCCGCGAGCCGCGCGATTTCGTAAGACCGGGCCGAGAGGCCGGTGTCGGGATCGAGCCGCGAGAATGCCTTGCCCTCCGTGTTTGCCACCATCTGAATGTAGAGAGGGTCATGGACGAGGGCCAGTTCGTTTTCCGTCGCGAGGCGGGGCGGGATAAGGGGGAGACCGCTGAATTCCGCATTAATCAGGTCATGGAGCACGCGGAGCCGGTTGGGACTCTCGGGATGGCCTTCACCGGCGTGGTGCTCGAGATAACGGTCGTCCTTGATGAGCGCAAGATATGACATGACCTCGGTCCACAGAAAAACCCTGAACATGCGGCAGATATTCCCGGTTGTTCAAGCCGGAAATATCTGCCATGAAAAGGATGATGAAGAGCTCTTATTTTTGGTCACTCGCCCGCGCAATCGGAGGTGGAGCCGCTGCAACGTAATTTTTTACATTGAACATGTCCAGCCATTTCTGCAGATTAGAGGGAGTCGGCAGTTTGGCGGGAATCTTTGCTTCCGGCGCACAGACATAGAGGACCGTTTTGACCAGATCCAGGACACTGTATTCAAGGATTTCGCCGATGTTTTTCGGGGATGCGTCGATGACGAGCATGTTCTCTCGGTACCATCCGTCGCCAGGGGGTGTGATCGGGTTGCAATCGACACCTTCAGCCGCCCTGGTCTGGAAGCTTTTTTTCATTGCAAAGCCCGAGACGTCGGCTCGCATCTGCTGCAGTCCCTTGAAGGCGGGATTAGAACAAATACCGGCTTTGCCCCAGCATATCGGATCGAACCGCGTCGTGTTGATTCCACAGCAATACAAATAAGTCCGGTTGCCCCGTTCTGGCATCTGCCTGATAACGACGTACAGATAATCATTCTTGAACTCGTAGGAACGCACTGTCTGTTTATTCAAGGTGTACTCCTTCTTGTGGAAAATGGTTGAACATGCGATAACATCACCGGAAAGCATACTGGATAAAAAAAGTACTCTTTTCCGTTATCCTGATGATATGTCTGTCTTGCCGAACGAAGCTTATCTATGTTTTTTGGACTTTGTCGACTTCTTGCTTTTAGCCGGAGCCTTTTTCTTGACTGCGGCCTTTGCTTTGGCTTCACACTGCTGCACTTGCTTCTTGAGCGCGTCTATTTCCTGGCTCGAGTCCTTCACCATCTGCTCGAGTTTTGCATTGTCCTGTTTCAAAAGCTCCAAATCCTGTTTGGCAGCGTCCCGCTCCATTCTGGCCTTGTTTGCGGCGTATAAACTCCAGACGAGTAGGATCGTCACCAACACGGCAAGTGAGAGGAAAATGAGCTTCAACTTCTGGGTATCATCTTTCTCAACTTTGTCCGGTCTCTCCATCTATTCTTCCTTCCTCCTTAGGTTAATGATTACGTGTCGTCAATCTGCGGAATGCACGTTTGATGTCATTTCGGCTTGTCCGGACACCCTCTTGTTCGGCATTATGAAGCTCTCTGGTTTCCCCGGCCAGCTTCGGACATGCCGGAGCAGGGAGGGCAACAAAGCAAAGGATTACTTTTTTTCGTCTGCGCCGATGATGCACCCCAAATGCTATTGCTCATATCGTTTTACTTCGAACCGGAACAGCTCAACAGCTGTGCCGGGCGTTATGCCCGCCTTCTGCATCGCGATGCTGACCTGATAATCCACCGTATCCACACCTTCGAGATCGGGCAGGAGCAGACCCCTTCTCCCGCCGGCCTGAACAATGACCCCGTACCGCCGCGGATCAAGCGCATTTTTGCTTGCTACCTTTTCCGGAGGAGTCAATACGTCCACGGTATATCCGATCGAGTCCAGCTCATCTGCGTGAACACATTCGAACCGCGGGTCGCAAGATGCTGCGCTGATTGCGTTCCGCACGGTTTCATGGGCGATTGTCGGTTCCATCGGATGAAACGTACCGATACAGCCGCGGAGATTTCCCTTTATCTTGAGGCAGACGAACACGCCGGCGCGTTGCCTGAGTTCGGAAGGCAGTTTTTCCTCGTTTACTTCGAGGATTTTTCCTTCTCTAACATAAAGTTCGACAGTATCTTTTGCCAGCTTGACGAGGGGATGCATCACATCTCCCGCTGCACCACATAGTCCGCGAGGGCCATGAGGGCCTGGCGCGGCGCGGAATCAGGGAATATGTTTAGGGATGTCTTGGCCTCGTTCGAGAAGGTTTGGGCAATGGAAAGTGCCTCATTGACGGACCCGTATTTTTCCATGAGCTCCAGCGTATAGATCAAATCAGCATCGGTCATGGTATCTGTCCGGAGAAGACTTCTGAGGTGCTCACGCTCCGCATCATTTACCTGCTGCATGAGGTATATGAGAGGGAGCGTCACCTTGCCCTCGGCAAGGTCCTTGCCGAGCATTTTACCGAGCTGCTTCTGGTCCGCCGCATAATCGAGAGTGTCATCGGTGATCTGAAACGCGAGGCCGAGCTTTTTCCCGTATGCAGTGAGGGCGTCCTCCTGAGAGAGTGGCGCTTTGCTGATAATGGCGCCGAGGCGGCAAGAAGCGGAGATAAGAACACCGGTTTTGCATTCCACAAGTTTGAAATAGTCGGCTTCCGTAATGTCGGAATTCTGGATCTGCATGAGCTGTAGGACTTCACCCTCGGACATCGTCGTGGTGGTTTCCGAGAGGACGTCCATGACGCGCTGGATTTGGAGACGTACAGCGTGGTAGAGGGCCTTGGAATAGAGGTAATCCCCGACCAGAATGCTTGCCTGGTTGCCCCACAGCGAGTTGGCCGAAGACCTGCCACGGCGCAGCTTTGCCTCGTCAACCACGTCGTCGTGGAGGAGCGAAGCGGTATGAATGTATTCAACTACGCTCCCGAGCAAATATTCGGCATTGTGCTCGCGGTAGCCGCAGAGGCGGGCCGAGAGCAGGTGAAGCATGGGGCGGAAGCGCTTGCCGCCCGCGCCAAGGATATATTTGCTGACCTGCTGAATGAGGGGAACATCGGTGCCCAGGCTATTATGGATCCTGTGCTCCATGCGCTCCATATCGGATTTGTATTCTTTTAAGATGTCCTGAAGGGTAGTGATCATCACGATATTCTCTAGGTATCTAGGGAAATAATAGGTGAGACGCACTGTATTGTCAAGGTTTTTTCTGAAAGGGTACGAGGTGAATAAAGACTAACGGAGCCATAGTGAACGTTCCGTAACGCGAGGGAAACGAGACCGGAGCGGTTCTCAAGTCAGACCTTGCGCGATGACGCCGGCTGCGGTTCCTGATCTGTTCGGGCATCAAAGCTTCATTGCCTCGGTCACCTCAGCTAGGGTCTGAGCGGCAATGATACGGGCGCGGCGTGAGCCTTCCTGGATGATCTCGCTCACCTGTCCTGGCTTTGTGGCCAGTTCCTTGCGCCGTTCCTGGAGGGGCTTGAGATAAGCGAGGAGATGCTTCAACAGTTCTTTTTTGTCGTCCACACAACCGATGCCCGCGCGGCGGCATTCCACATTAACGTAATCGCACCATTCTTTGGGCGCGAATATCCTGTCGAGGGTGAAGAGGGGGCAGACATCCGGATTCCCCGGGTCCTGCCTTCGGATGCGGGCGGGGTCGGTGACCATCTGCATTACCTTTTTGGTGATTTCGTCGGGGCTGTCGGAAAGGTAAAGACAGTTATTGTAGCTCTTGCTCATTTTGCGGCCATCGGTACCCGGGACCTTGGGATATTCGGTCATGAGCGGTTGCGGTTCGGGGAATACCTCTCCATAGAGCTGGTCGAAGCGCCTGCCGATCTCGCGGGTAAGTTCAAGGTGCGGGAGCTGGTCGATCCCGACGGGAACAAAGTGGGCCTTATAGATCAGGATGTCTGCAGCCTGTAGAACAGGGTAGCCGAGGAAGCCATAAGTATTCATGTCCTTGTCCTGGAGCTGGTCGATCTTTTCCTTATACGTGGGGACGCGCTCCAGCCAAGGAAGGGGTGTGGACATTGACAGGAGCACATGGAGGACCGCATGTTCAGGCACATGCGATTGCTGGAAGAGCACCGCCTTTTCAGGATCGAGGCCGGCCGCGATCCAGTCGATAACCATTTCCTTGACGTATGCACGGATCCGGGACGTGTCAGCGTAGTTCGTGGTGAGGGCATGCCAGTCGGCGATAAAGTAATAGCACTCGTATCGGTCTTGGAGCTTTCTCCAGTTTTCGAGAGCGCCCATGAGGTTCCCGAGATGAAGCAGTCCGCTGGGCTGCATGCCGCTTAAGACGCGTTGTTTGGACATAGCGTGTTTTCTCAAACTCCTTTTCGATATCTAAAAGAGAAAGTGACTGAGTATTGTAAGTATATCCTGTCCAAGAAGGATGTCGAGGGCCGGTTGCATGATCGGCCAGATCAGGTAACCAAGAATGTTGAATGCTAAGAGCGCTAAGATGATAAGCATGCCGTATCGTTCAAGGCGATAGTATGCAGACGCCAACGTATCGGGAAGGAGCCAATAGACGATTCTGCTTCCGTCTAGCGGGGGGATTGGTATCAAGTTGAGGAGGGCTAATCCGACATTGATGAGGACTCCGTAACTGAGCATGAGGATTAGGGGAAGTCCAATCGATTCCCACACCGATCTTGGAATGAAGCCATCAACGCTCGGTAAGACGACGCGCAGGAAAAAGGAGAATGTTATCGCCATGACGATATTGACCCCCGGGCCTGCGAGAGACGAGAATGCCATGCCCTTTTTCGGATCTTTGAAATTATAGGGGTTGATAGGAACTGGCTTTGCGTATCCGAACATAAACCTGCCATGGGTAGACACGTAGAGGAGGACCGGCATGATGATGGTGCCAAAAAGATCGATATGGGAAATGGGATTCAACGTGAGTCGGCCGCGGTCTCGAGCCGTATGATCGCCGAGCTTGTTAGCGATCCAACCGTGAGCCACCTCATGGAGCACGATGGCAAATACAAGAGGCGGGGCCATGATGACGATTTTTTGTATAATGTTTAGTTTGTCCATCGCTTGTGCCGGTAATAGAACAGAAAACCGTGAATATTAAAAGTAACGAAGCGGTCTTGTCAAGAAAAAATCAGGAGAGGACGTTATTTCCCACCTGGATAAAGGGTAAATTTCCCATCCTGGACTTTGATCAAGAAGAGTTTTTTCTGTGCTTCGCCGGTACCCCCAAAGGTTGTTGTGCCCGAGATGCCAGGGAAATCCTTAAGTGACATCAGGCCATCCCTGATCGCGAGCGGCGTGTCCTTATGCTCACTGAGCAGGGAAAGCACCATGGCGGCCGCATCGTAGGCCTGGGCCGCCAGGATGTCCGGTTCCTGCTGATATGCTGAACGGTAGGCGTCAATAATAGTCCTGATCGCAGGGTCCGTGCTCTCCGGGAAAAAACCATCGACGAACACCGCTCCTTCGGCATAACGCTGGGCGCGTTCCAAAAGGTCCGGGGCGTCCCAGTTATTCGAGCCAATATACGCAATGCCGGATATATTGTAAAAAGCGAGCTGAGGTATCAACAATCCGACCCGATCGGCGTAGCCCGGCAGGTAGAGCGCGTCAAAACCGGGGAGATATTCCTGAAACAGTTTTTTGCGCTCAGCATCATCATCGGGAATCTGGATTTTCCGGGAGCGTAAGTCGATTTCCATAACTCTCCGGATATACGGTCCGAAATCCCTTGCATCGGGAGGGTAGGCGATGGTTGCCAGGATCTCGGCCCGGCGTTCCATATCCTGCGTGAAGAGACGGGCCAGGTCCCTGCCGTAAGCATCATCGGGGTAAAGGACTACGAATTTTTTCAGATTCTGCTCCTGCGCGAACCGGGCTGCCGCTTCCGCCTGACTCGAATTAGTAAGCGCATTCCGGAAAAGCCAGGGGCTCAGCTTGCCGATGTCTTCTCCCGATGCTGCGGGAGTGATAAGCGGGATTTTAAGCTTGTCCAGCACCGGAACAAGGGCCTCTGTTTCTTTCGTCAGCAGCGGGCCAACTGCCGCAATGACACCCTTGGAGGCTAGTTCGTTCAAGCCGCTTACGGCTTTTTCCGGCGAGCCCTCCGTATCAATGATGAGAAGATCTACGCGGTCATTGGGCTTCTGTATGTTATACTCATGGACGGCGAGCTGTATTCCCTTCAATACTCGGTCTCCGAAGAAGGCGAGCTGTCCTGTTCGCGGAAGGAGCGCTCCGAGGTAGTACCGTGGCGCCGAGAGCTTTGTCATCGCCTCGTTAAGGAGCATCTCGGCGTGTGTCTTCTCCGGATGGTCGGGATTATTTTCAAGGAACCGCCGGGCAATCTGTATGGCCTCCTGGTACTGCTGTTTTTCAATCAGGAGTTCCGCCAAGCGTAATTGGGCTAGATCCGCCGGGTAGGCCTTTTCGGTTGCCAGCGCCTTGAGCTGATCCTCCGTAAGATCTTGAGAGACTATCTCACGGATTCGATCCCGGTAGCCAGCCCTCTGCTGTTCTGTCCGCGCATTCTCCGCGAGGTAGACGTATTCCCGAGAAGCGTGGAGATAGTCCTTTTTCGCCGAATAGGCAACAGACAGCATTTCGGCGATGCGTCTCAACTGGGCGGGATCAGATATCTTGCTGCGGTCCGCGAGGTTTGCTATGGCGAGGTCGTATTCCTTCAGTTCGAAGTAACACTGGCCGAGCCGGAACTTTGCGGCAAGGATGGAGGATGATGCAGGATATTCCTGGATGATTTCCTTGTAGTAATTGGCGGCATTGGTATAGTCGCGCAGGGTAAAACGAATTTCACCTATACGATAGAGAGCCCGGTCCCGGTACCTGCTTGTCGGATACCGGTACAGAAAGGACTCGATGGTGCTCGCGGACAGGTCGTACTGTTTCTTTCCGAACTGGCTGTCAGCCTGGTCAAGGAGCGCACGCGCGTCTTTTTCCCACGCCTGTTCCGGAACAGGGACCAGTTTAGGGGCGCAGCCCGGCTGCAGCAGCACATTGAAAAGAAACAGCACGAGCAAAACGATCGGTGTTCTTAAGCCTGTATGCCGGGCGGGCATCCGGTTATTTTCCTTTTTTGGCAGCTGCTTCGGCTTTCGCCGCATGGCGTTTGCTCCGAAGGGTTTCTACCCTCCGTTTGCGCCTCCGGCGCAGTTCTTTCTGTCTCTCACGCATCGTTCATTCTCCTTTCGCCGGAAGTCTGTGTTCCGAGCCTGCACACTATAGCGGAGATGGATCGATTTGTCAATAAGCAGGGCGGTGGAAGCTCAATCCTGAAGCAGGGAAGTGAGCTTGAGGATGCTTCTCCGGCACTCATGCTGCTGAATCCCGTTTTGCAATTTTTCTCTTGCTTTCTTCAGGCTGATGGATTAGATTATAGCCGTTTCAAAACGGTTTTCCAGTCTCCAGACCGGGGGCGAGTAGCTCAGCTGGGAGAGCACCGCGTTCGCAATGCGGGGGCCGAGGGTTCGATCCCCTTCTCGTCCACCAACTATTCAAAAGCTTGTTAGGCTTGTTTCACTTCATTTACATTGGACTGTGCTACCAATGTGCTAATCCTGTCCAAGGTATCAATCCCATCCCGCAAATGCTCAGATTAATGGTGCGAATAACGCTATGTCATGATAGGAGATTTGGGTCTTAACAGTTTCTGCGCTTTTTAAGATCAACATCGGACTGAACGAGCCTTGTTGCGATAGTATTGCGAAGATCGTGAAACCTGCAATGTGCAACCTTTACCAGTTTTACAGCATGCGTAAAGACCTTTAAAACATTCCTGCCATCAAGCTTTTTTACCTTTGCGGTTATAAAAGACAAGATTTGATGAGATTAACTTAATCCTCTACCTTGCCTCTAAGACTTCCAATACCTGCACATTAAACCATTGTGTTTCCTTACCCTTATTCTTTTGTCCAAAGATGGTAAGCATTTTCTTAAAGAGATCAACCACATCCCATTTAAGAGACAGAATTTCAGATCATCGATAGCCTGTGTTCACTCCAAAGATGATAATTTCCTGTAATCAAAGAGGCGAGACGGCTAAAATTTTCTTGCTCTTCAAAGGAGAGCCAACGTTCAACCATAAGTATTTTAATTTGTACTTTACTATAGGCCAGCTAATCTGTGGGGAAAATACAATTGACAATGCAAAAAGTGGCAGGTAAACTACTTGATAATGTTTTTTCAAGCCCCTATGATTCGCCATCGGCATCATACCGTGTTATGCTATAGCCTGTGTAAATGGGAGAGATCTAATTATGCGTAATAAATTAATAGCTGCTTTCGTGAACTCAAGCATCGTTTGCTGGGCCGTTGCCGTTTTTGTTGTATAGCAAGTCACCTATTCCATTTTTCATTGTTCGTGATAAACACTGGTCGATAACTGTGCAATCGAGCCAATTAGAGAATGTCAATCTTTGAGTCTGACACCGAGGAGATAACATTCAAACGCAAGCAAAAAAACATTCAGATAAGGTAATAGTCGATGGTCCAAGGGATATCTGATGAAGCAGCTATTGGGGGTTCAGTGTTTCATATGAAGGGGACTGGAAACATGGTATGGTTGAGATAATGTAGCACGTGCAAACGAAAAGCAAGACAACAGAGAACGGCGCGCCTATCCACGACCCTACTGACGACAAGGCGCTGGAGATGCGCTTGGAGGAAACATCACGCCAGCCACTACGTCTACTATTCTAAAGAAGTGACTTGATCCCGCTTCAACAATATATTTGCTCATGATCACACAAAAAAAATATCGATTAGGGAAAATCATTCTTTTTACTATTATCGTTTTATTTGCTGTCTTTTTACTATTTGCAGTAATAAAAATGATTTCTACCAATCCGAGAATCCCTCTCTTAGCCAATGATTTCAAGGCAAAATGGATCAAATATAACGAGCCGATAAACCTAGTCACCTGGAAAGACAAATACGTACAAGTAATTTTCAGAAGATCTTTTAGTATTTCCAGGACAAGACCTTCTGAAGCAATAATGACCATTCGTGCGATGAAACTTGCTAAGGTCTATCTTGACGGTCAATTGATTGCATCGTTCAGTGATAATCTTGACGAATGGAAGAAAGAGCGAGTTATCAATTTGGGGCCGTTCCTCACGGCTGGCGAACACGAAATTCAAGTTGCTGTTACCAATATGTATGGCCCGCCTCTTTTGCTTGTTCACAGCGATACCCTTGACTTCAACACCGGGAAGGACTGGGAGGCTAGTTATGATGGAAACAACTGGAAGCCGACGGTTTCTGCCGCCAAAATAGAATTTCCAGAGCTCTCCCGAAAGTTCCCGAACACTGTCGAGGCACTCCGTTCCGAAATTGTATTTATCTTTCCAATATTTGTTGTTGTGTTTCTATTGACACTGGCTTCTCGCTCTAACTCACCGATTGTCGTTTGGATAAAGGATGAAATGCTTATACCATCTAGGGTTAGATGGGTTCTTCTAGGGCTCTGGGTAGTTCTCTCCCTTAACAATATATATAAGCTTCGCTTGGATTTAGGATATGATGCGCCTGATCATTATAAGTATATATCATACATAGTGAAAAATCATAGAATCCCTCTCGCCTCAGAAGGGTGGCAGACATTTCAGCCTCCGCTGTACTATTTGATATCGGCTGGCTTTTATTCTGTGCTTTCATGTTTTACGAACAACGAAAGCACTTTGAACACCCTGATGCGAATTATACCACTCTTGTGCTGTCTGCTTCAGGTTGAGGTCGTTTACCGCACGATGAAAAGTCTCTTTTCTGACAGAAACGATCTCCAGATACTTGGAACAATTGTGGGAGGATTACTTCCGATGAATATCTACATCTCTCAGTACGTCGGAAATGAGCCTTTGGCAGGGATTCTCTCTGCAGTGACTGTATTTATGAGCTTAAAATTATTACAGAAAGATTCTTCCCTGATGCCGAAATGGTATTTATACGTATTGGGTCTGGTGTTGGGACTTGCCATGCTTGCAAAGGCAACGCCTGTTTTGCTTTGCCCGCCACTAGCATTATTTCTTTTTTACAGTATGCGACAGCGTCAGCTCAGAAACCGCAAGATTGCCGTCAATCTTCTCCTTGTCTTCGGCATCGCTTTTGCTGTGTGTGGATGGTATTACTTCAGAAATTGGTTGGTGTTTGGTAAGCCGTTTCTTGGCGGATGGGATTTGACGGGGGATCTCGCATGGTGGCAGGACCCCGGTTATAGAACAATCTATGATTTTTTCAGGTTCGGAGCGTCATTGCACTATCCTATATACTCCGGCATCAATGGTTTTTGGGATTCAATCTACTCTACATTCTGGATTGACGGCTATCTGAGTTCAATAACATCGTTCGCAATTTGCCCACCCTGGAATTATAGTCTCATGGTATTAGGCGCTCTCCTTAGCATATTACCCAGCGTGGGGATTATTCTTGGTATCCTTAGGACATTACTCGTTGAAAAATATGTAAGCAAAGGGAAACTATTTGCAGTGATTTGCATAGGAATGTATTTTTCTGCTCTTTTATTCATATATTTAACGCTTCCTATCTATTCCACTGCAAAAGCGACGTACACTATCGGCATTATACCGTGTTATGCTATAGCTTGTGTGAATGGGTTAGACCTAATTATGCGTAATAAATTAATAGTAGCTTTAGTGAACTCAAGCATCGTTTGCTGGGCCGTTGCCGCTTACTCTTCATTTTTTGTTGTGTAGCAAGTCGTCTATCCCATTTATCATTGTTTGTGATAAACACCAATCGATAACAATGCAGTCGAGCAATCCTCGCTTCGCTCGTTGGATCACCTTATTGTTCAGTGTATAGTACAATCATTCTTTGTTCTTGTCACAAGTATGGCAGTGCAGACGAGTAGCATGACGTGTATATTATATGACTAGTCCGCTTGAGTCCGACCGTGGGAGTTCGGCGGTTCACCCACGCAGCACGAGGGAGGCGTGAGGAGTAATCCAGAGCGCTAATTTATATTTGGGCAGAACATGAGGACAGACTTACCCCTTTAACATAGAGTTCCTGACAAGGACCTTTTCGCGGGCGAGCAAGTCCACGGTTCGTAGCGGAAGCGAACCTAGAGGTAGCCGCGTAACTTGCTCCACACAAGGTGCGTTAAAAATGTGCTTAAAATCATCTAAAAAGGCGTAGGCAGAAGTTCCTTTTACTGCGTTTGGGACTATACGCGCAGGACAAGTAATGAAGTTGCTGGTGAAAGCTGGTGAAGTTTCTGGTTTAGCTCAAAACGCTGCAATACGAGTTGAGCGAGTACACATTATCGGCCAGTAAAGATGAAATCCCGCGTTGCGAAGGCAGCAATAGATGCGATCCTAGTGAAGAAGTAGGCGATTAAAGTACACAATAGTTGCTGTGCTAAAAATGTGCTAATTTTGTGCTATACATAGAGCAATAAGTAATTGCGCATTAATGAAAAATATGATATCCTGTATTCATGAAACCATTGACCATTACCGATGCATCAACCATTGTTCTTGGATTACAGGATGAAATCCGTCGCTCGGAAGAGTCACGA
>Ga0335081_10001634_pt1 | contig 35797 bp, 31 predicted proteins | sample Lox_Sample_35_FD_206713 | JGI IMG/M metagenome (GOLD analysis project Ga0335081, IMG submission 206713) | Soil microbial communities from Loxahatchee National Wildlife Refuge, Florida, United States - Lox_Sample_3.5 | ecosystem: Environmental > Terrestrial > Soil > Wetlands | place: USA...
TCGGTGCCAACCATGACCTTCGGCTGGAAGCTGTAAAACAACAGCAGGAGCATCATGATGATGCTGCCGGAGCCGACGGATGTCATGCCGACCAGAAAACCCGCTAGCAGTCCGATGCAGGAGACGCCTAGAAATGATTTCTTGGTTGGGGGCCGGCGTACGAGAAGCTGCTCTTCAATACGATGTTGAAACAGAAGAAACGTCGGGATGCAGATCAGCAGAATGCCAATCGCGGTGGTAATGAAGGTATTGACGCCGCTGCCATAAACCGTGCGCAGATGTCCAAGCAAGCTCACGCCCATGATCGAACCTGGCACGCTCCCCGCAGCCAGACACATCACAATGCGCTTTCTGACTGTGCCTCTATTGACGTGCAGAACGCTGGTGGGAATCTTTGTCAAGAAGTTGAACAAAGCGTCCGATCCGACGGCGACAATTGGCGGCACTTTCAAAACGAAGATCAACAGTGGCAGCAGTAGAACTCCGCCACCGAGTCCCGTCATGCCGATCAGGGTTCCGGTCATAAACCCGATCAGCACTTTTGCCGCGAATAAGGTCGAACCGTCCATCGAGTTCAGGCTAGTTCAGGGTCACTGAGGCGCCGTTCACTCCGATAAAGCCTTCCCGCTCCAGGTGCAGAATGATCTCCTGCGCCGCCTCTTCCGGAGTGAGATCAGCAGTGTTGATCACGACTTCCGCGTCAGCAGGCGCTTCGTAAGGATCAGAAATACCGGTGAATTCTTTGAGAATGCCTGCCCGCGCCTTGGCATAAAGTCCTTTGCGGTCGCGCTGCTCGCATGTTTCTACCGGCGTAGCCACGTGCACCAGAATGAAGCCGCCATACGGCTCAATCATCTGCCGCACGTGTTTGCGAGTCGCGTCATACGGCGCGATTGGCGCGCAGATGGCGATGCCGCCATTCTTCGTGATCTCCGATGCCACATAACCGATTCGGCGGATGTTGATGTCGCGGTGCTCTTTGGAAAATCCAAGTTCAGAGGAAAGGTGCTTGCGAACCAGATCGCCGTCCAGCAGCGTCACCGGGCGGCCACCCATTTCCAGGAACTTCGTGAGCAGAACATTCGCGATCGTCGACTTACCGGAACCGGAAAGGCCAGTAAAGAAAATCGTCACGCCCTGCTTGTGCCGCGGCGGATAGCTGCGTCGCAGTTCGTGCACAACCTCCGGATAAGTGAACCACCCCGGAATTTCTGAGCCTTCGTTGAGCCGCCTGCGAAGTTCGGTCCCTGAAATATTGAGAACGCGATGACCGTTCATCACTTCGTTTTCAGGTACGTAGCGGTCTTCGTCCTCGAGATAAACCATCATCTGGAACGGAACCATCGTCACACCAATTTCCTTTTCGTGCTTCTTGAAGAGTTCCTGCGCATCATACGGACCGTAAAAGGGCTTCTTGTTCTGATCACTACCTGGGCCGGCGTGGTCGCGCCCCACGATGAAATGAGTGACGCCATGGTTCTTGCGGATGAGCGCGTGCCAGATCGCTTCGCGCGGGCCGCCCATGCGCATGGCCAGAGGCAGCATCGAAAGCTTTACTGTTCCCTGCGGAAATTTCGAAAGCAACAGCTGATAGCAACGAACGCGCGTGAAGTAATCCACATCGCCGGGCTTCGTCATGCCCACCGAGGGATTGATTAACAGGTTCGCTTCCACTTCCTTTGCCGCGCGGAAGGTCAGTTCCACGTGCGCACGGTGCATAGGATTGCGTGTCTGAAATGCCACTACACGCCGCCAGCCCAGGCGGGCAAATTCTGCGCGCAGTTCCCCCGGAGTCAGGCGCAGGCTCTTGAAGTCGTAATGCGAAGGCGCCTGAAGACCCTCGAGCGTTCCACCTACGTACCACGAGTTGCCTTTGTTCAGCACATAGTCAACTCCGGGATGCATGGGGTTTGTAGTGTTGAAAACCATCTCGGCTTCAGCATTGCGGTCGGGCTGCCAGACATCCTCCACATGCAGAACCGCAAGCATCACCCCTTCGGGATCGCGCAGCGCAAGTTTGCTGCTGCCCGGCTTCAGGGTCTTGGCGAATTCTTCTTTCACATCGAGGGTGATAGGAATCGGCCAGATCTCGCCACTTGCAAGGCGCATATCGCGGCAGACGCCGTCATAGTCTTTGCGGGTCATGAAGCCGCGCAGGGGCGAAAAGCCGCCGGTCAGCAACAGCTCAAGATCGCAAAGCTGCCGTGGTGTGAGGTCCCAGGAGGGCCACTCGCGGGAATGCGATTTCAACTCGCTGGCCCGCTCCGGGTCAGCAATCAGGTTGATGAGTTCTCCGCCATGCGGCGCGATCAAATGACTTGTCACAGTAGCGACCAAACTTTTACCCTCCCGAATCTAGTGCGTGATATTTGCTCTCTGAATACAAACTTTGACGATTATCGGCCCAGGAAAATCACGATGCTGCGAGGATTTTCAAGGCGGAAGTCAATCTCTGCGAAAACCTTGAGGCAGAAACACGACATTTTGCAAGGAAAGCAGAGTAATTCAAGTAGAATCCTCTGCAATTTCTATTCCTTTAGTAGTGAATTATTGTAGCAGCTAAGTTATTGAATTTCGGGTAATTATCGAGCGATTCGTTGTGCCGGCTCTGACCGCGCCGGGTTTATGCAAACTTTTGCGACAAATTTGAGGTCTCAGCGTGCATGGAAGTCGCTAGCACCCCCGCATGTGGCGCCGTCATTAAGCCTTGCATCGGCAACTCTCATTTAGCGCTCGCGAAAGCGCGGGAATGGAACACTATCAACTCTCCCAGATGCGATAGAAAATACTCGGCACTGTGGTCGCCGGGATACAAATGAAACTCGTGCTTAATGCCCTCGGCCTGAAGTTCCCTGTGCAGCGCCTCTGCGCCGTGCTCAAAACCGAACTGGTCGCCCTCACCGCAGTTGAAGTAAATCGCAAGTTTCGAGATGGCGGACCGGTTCTTTTTCGCAAGCACAAAAGGACTGGTTGCCTTCCAGTGGGCAGCATTGATCGGATTGCCGAAAACATCTGCGAACAGGCTGACCAGTGGCGTTCCCGCACGCATTGCGGCATTGAGTTCCTGCAGAGTGTCTGTGATCAGAGCCGCGCTCTCCGCGCTTACAGCGGAAAACAGCCCGGGATAGGCAAAGGCAAATCGCAGCGCACCATACCCTCCCATAGAAATTCCGCTAACCGCGCGTGCTTTCGTCTGGTGGTCGGCACGGTATGTTTTCTCTATGTATGGAATAAATTCCTGCAGAAAGAAATCGCTGTAACGCACTCTGCCATTGGCTGAATTAATATCAAAGGTCGCCTTCGCATCGGGGGTAACGATAAGGAAATCGCCAATCTTATGCTGCTGGCGCAGATCTTCAATCAACTGCCATCCGCCCATGCGAAACAGCATCTGCTCGTTTTCATTCAGTCCGTGCAGGAAGTACAGCACGGGATAGCTCCGGTTCTTCTTTGCGTCGTAGCCGGGAGGAATTGAAGCGCAATAGCGCACCTTCTGCCGGAGGATGTGGCTGGCCATGGAGCTGCAATCCACCCGACCTTGCGCCGAAAGGACATGACTGGTCATGATGAAAACACAGAATGGGAAAAGACGGCGCAGCATGTGAGGCTTACTCGTACCTCAATGCCTGCACCGGATCGAGCCGGGAGGCGCGGCTCGCCGGATAGAGGCCGGAGATTAAACTGACCACGATTGCAAACGCGATTGCACCGATCACCAGCCACCAGGGAACCAGCCAGATCTGCTCGCGGGGAAAGTTCTGCCGCTGTAAATAAATGTTCGTTCCGAAATTGATCGCTCGACCAATTGCCCAGCCAAGGGCAACTCCGAATAGACCGCCGAAAATGCCCATTGCGCCGGCTTCGGCAAAGAATAATCCTTTGACGTCGGCGTCGGTGGCGCCGATGGCCTTCATAATTCCAATTTCTCTTCGCCGTTCGAGAATCGCCATCACCAATGTGTTCACGATACCAATAGATGCAACCGCCAGCGCCAGACTGCCGAAGATTCCCAGGAAAAGATCAAGCACCTCGAAGAACCGGCGGATGCTGCGGCTGGCATCGACAATCGAGTACGCGTTGAAGCCCATTTTCTTGACCGCGTCTTCGACGTTCTGAACCTGGCTCGGATTTTTCACCCGCACCTGGACCGAGGTATACGTCGGCACGCCCTCAACCTCATTGGTCACGTCGCGCAGATCGCTGGGCTGTATTACATGCAGACCTTCCGCGAGTTGCAACGGAATAAACACGCGAGCGTGCGCCTGCCCACGCATGCTGTCCGGATCGAGATCGGAAATGCCGACGATCGTAAGCTTCTGCTCGTGGGAAAGCACCGAATAGGAAGCTCCGGACGAACCCGGCGTCACGCTGCGCTCGGCGTAGTGGATCACCAGTTCTTTTCCGAGAAGCGGCTTTGCAAGCTCGGCAAGATTGACCTGGTCCGTTCCTGCTTCTTGTGTTTCGCCTAGCAACTCCTCCGCGAAGCTCTTCTGCAACACCGCTTCCGCTGCGCCGGTACTGGAGAAGAACCTTCCCTGCATGCCCTCGAAGGCATCGTTCTGCTGTGCCGAGGCAGGAAGTCCTGCAACCGAGACCAGGTGCGGTTTGTCCTCAAACCTGAGCTCAGCTACAAAGCGAATATCCGGGTAAGCCTCCTGAACATTGGGGAGCTTCTCAATCTCCTGCCGGGCAGTCTCATCGAGTGCCGGGCTTTGCGCCGGCGGCGGCCCATTCTTGTCCCCATGATCGTAGTCATGCAGATCGCGGCGGGAGGTCACCAGAACCGTGTCGAACAACCCGGTTTTTTCCAGGTGCCGCGATGCCAGCTGCTGCAGCCCGATGCCCAGCGATAACATGGCCACGAGCGAGGCTACACCGACCGAAATGCCGATGGTCGTAAGCGAATTACGCAGCACGGATTCTTTCAGATTGCGCAGGGCCAGTTCGCTGATGTCATATACCTTCATGGCTGCGCCTGGCTGAAAGCCGGTGTAGTCGTGCCGGGTATGTTCTGCATCTCGTGCACAAGTTTGCCATCTGCCAGAAAGATCATGCGCCTGCAATAACGCTCGGCGAGCGCTCGCTCGTGTGTAACCATCACGACTGTCATGCCAAGCGATTCGTTAAACTCGCGAAGCAGATCCAGGATTTCTGTTCCGGTGCGGCTGTCCAGGTTTCCGGTCGGCTCGTCTGCAAGGAGGAGCTTTGGTTTATTGATGAGGGCACGCGCGAGCGCCGCGCGCTGCTGCTCTCCTCCAGAAAGCTCGCTCGGCCGATGCCGGATTCGTGCAGAGAGCCCTACGCGTTCGAGCGCATTGCGCGCCAACGCCATCCGTTGAGAGCGATCCACTTGGGCAAATCGCAACGGCAGTTCCACATTTTCCAGAAGCGTCATGCTCGGAATGAGATTGAACGATTGAAAAACCATCCCTGTCGTGTGAAGGCGATACTTCGAGAGCGCTTCACGAGAAAGCGAAGACAGGTTTTTGCCCTCGACGATGACGCTCCCAGAGCTGGGCCGGTCGAGGCCTGCAATCAAATTCAGGAATGATGACTTTCCCGAGCCGGATGTACCGAGCAGGCCGACGAAATCTCCTGCGCCCACTTCAAGCGAGATTCCATCGACGGCCCGGACCAGCGTTTCGCCCATGTGGTAATGGCGCGAGACATTCTCCGTCCGAATTGCGGCTTTGTCTGGAGTCAGCTCAGGAATGCTCATGCGGTCAGCTGATTTCTCCTCGGACCAGCCGCATAGGATCGAGAGCCGGTTCTTTCGCGCCGTCTGCGGAGTCCTTCATGTCGACCGTGTCGCCTTCGCCGGGAGCGAGAAACAAATTGCTCTCCAGCCCGCGTTGCCTTGTGTACAGGTCATAGTAGCGGCCTTGCAGCGCATAAAGCTGCTCGTGCGTTCCCCGCTCGAGGATGCGCCCCTGCTCCATAACCAGAATCTGGTCTGCGCGGCGAATCGTGGAAAGCCGGTGTGCAATCACAAACGTGGTTCGCCCCTGCATGAGATAAGAGAGGCCATGCTGAATCAACGCTTCCGACTCCGAGTCGAGGCTTGAAGTAGCTTCGTCGAGGATCAGGATGCGGGGCTCCGCCAGAATCGCGCGCGCAATCGAGATTCTTTGCCGTTGGCCACCGGACAGCTTCACGCCCCGCTCGCCAATCACGGTTTCATATCCATCAGAAAAGCTTTCAGCAAATTCATCTACCCGGGCGATGCGGCATGCCCGCAGCACTTGTTCATCGCTTGCATCCGGCTGCGAGAACATAACGTTCTCACGGATGGTACCGTCGAACAGGAACGACTCCTGCAGGACGAGTCCTAACTGGGTTCGGTACGAATCGAGTTTCACCGTGCTCAAATCAATTCCATCCACCCGCACCTGACCTCGCGTGGGCACGTAAAACGCCGAAACGAGCCCAATTGTCGTGGATTTGCCCGATCCGGATGAACCTACCAGCGCCGTGACTGTTCCCGGCGCTGCATGAAAAGAAACATCGTCGAGCACGGTGCGCTTACCGTCGTAGCTGAAGCTGACACGGTCAAACTCCACGGTTCCATCAATCTCGCCCAGCTCCACTTTTCGCCGCGGATCGCGATGTTCAGGATCTTCGCTCAGAATTTCGTGCGTACGTTCCAGTCCGGCCAACGCTTCCGTGAGTTGCGTTCCGATCTGCACGATCTGCATGATGGGCGCGATCAGGAACCCCATAAAAAGCGTGTAGGTGAAGAAACCACCGATGGTCAGCGCGCCGGCGATAATCTCCCGCGCTCCGGTGTACATAATCACTGCGCCGACGATGCCGAGCAACAAGCTGGCGGAAAGGCTCATCAACGAGGTCGCGGTCAGACTGCGCATGACGTTATCGAGCAGACGCTGCACGCCGTGCGAGAAAACTGTTTCTTCGCGCGATTCGGCGTTATATCCCTTCACTACGCGCACGCCTCCTAGAGATTCTGCCAATCGTCCCGTCACCTCCGCATTGATTCTTCCGCGCTCGCGAAAGATCGGCCGGATGGTTCCAAAGGCCTTCTTGAGCGTCAAGGCAAAGACCAGCAGAAACGCTGCCGCCAGCAGGGTCATGACGGCGCTGATGCGAAACAGCACAACCAGGGCGATTGTCGCGGTGATCAGCCCTCCGGTGAGGTCAACCAGCCCCGTACCGATCAGGTTCCGCACGCCCTCGACGTCGGTCATGATGCGTGATACGAGAATGCCGGTCTTGTTCGAATCATGGAAGGCGACGGAGAGCCGCCCCACGTGGGCCTGCACTTTTCGACGCAGCTCAGCAATAAGCCGCTGCGCCGCTTTCGAAAGAAGCTGGGTTAGCGAAAAGGATGTAACCGCCTGAATGGCTGTCGCCACAAGCACGGCGAAGACCAGCGGCTTCAGCTCCTGCACGTGGCGTTTGACCACAACCGTGTCGATCAGGAATTTGGTCGAGTACGGCAACACCAGTCCCGCCAGGCGATTGATCAGCATCAGCACAAAGCCGAGAGCAAGCAGGCCGCGCCGTGGCCGGAGCAATTCCCAAACCAGAGGAAGAAGTTCGGCTAGATTGCGCTTAGGCGGCCCGCTTTGTCGAAGAAATCTGGCTGATGCGCGCACTGCTTGATTAGACTCCAGCGCAAATACCTGCGCTTCATTTTGTCAGATTTGGCCCGTTAAAACCCGCCAACAACGCACAGTAAACTAAAGGGCGCACATCCAAAGTTCGCGTGTTTCGCCGCCTCAACCCTTTATAATTGTGAGTTTCCCTATACTACGCGGAGGTCATGGATGGCGGTCTCTTTTAACGGTGTGCCTTTACCCTCGAACGGCTCACCGATCAAGTACACCAAAGGCGAGTATCAAGTTCCTGATAATCCAATTATTCCCTTTATTGAAGGCGACGGAACCGGCCGCGATATCTGGAAGGCGTCGGTTCGCGTGTTTGATGCAGGAGTCCAGAAAGCCTATGGCGGCAAGCGCCAGGTCGCCTGGTATCAAGTCTTCGCGGGCGAAAAAGCCAAATCGAAATTTGACAACTGGCTACCGGAAGACACGATCACGGCTATTCGCGAGTTGCGCGTGGCCATTAAAGGCCCGCTGACCACCCCGGTCGGTGGCGGGATTCGATCGCTAAACGTTTCCCTGCGCCAGATTCTTGATCTTTATGCCTGTGTGCGCCCGGTGAAGTACTACAAAGGAACGCCATCACCGGTGAAGAATCCCGAGCGCATGGACGTGGTCATCTACCGCGAAAACACCGAGGACGTTTACGCCGGCATTGAATGGGAAGAGGGTACGCCCGACGCGAATCGTTTTATCGAATTCGTGAACAAAGAGATGCTGAAGGGCGGCAAGAAGCAGGTGAAGCTCGATTCGGGGGTAGGTGTGAAGCCAATCTCCGTCAGCGGAACGAAGCGCCTGGTGCGAATGGCGATCCAGTTCGCTCTCGACAGTGGCCGCAAGAGCGTGACGCTGGTCCACAAGGGAAACATCCAGAAATTCACCGAAGGCGCGTTTCGCAAGTGGGGATACGAGCTTGCGACCGAAGAATTTCGCACCCAAGTCATCACCGAGCGGGAAAGCTGGATTGTCGACAACCAAGACCGGAAGCCGAATATCTCCGTCGAAGAGAATGCCAATCTCGTGGAACCTGGGCTCGAGTTCGCGACCGAGGATTTTCGCCAATCGGTTTACAAGGAAGTAAAGACCGTTCTCGAGGCAATTTACTCGACTCACGGAAACGGCGCATGGAAAAAGAAACTGATGATCAACGACCGCATCGCCGATTCCATCTTTCAGCAGGTGGTCACGCGTGCTGATGAATATTCGGTACTGGCGACACCAAACCTGAACGGTGACTACATTTCCGACGCCTGCGCCGCGCAGGTTGGCGGTTTGGGAATTGCCCCCGGAGCAAACATTGGAGATGGTTACGCAGTTTTCGAAGCAACTCATGGAACCGCTCCAAAATATGCGGATAAAGACGTCATCAATCCCGGCTCGGTCATTCTGTCCGGCGTGATGATGTTCCGCTTCCTGGGATGGAACGAGGCTGCCAACCTGATCGAAAACGGCATGGAGCGAACCATCGAGCAGAAAACCGTTACCTATGATTTTGAGCGGCTCATGCCGGGCGCGACCAAAGTTCGCACCAGCGAGTTCGCCAACCACATTATCGAGAACATGGGCGCCACGGTAAGCGCAAGTGCAGATTGACGTTTCCTGTGCTCTCAATGTCCTCTGTGGTCAAGGATCTTTTATAGAAAGGCACTTATGCGAAAGAAAGTAACAATTGTTGGTTCAGGAAACGTGGGTGCGACGGCCGCTCACTGGATTGCCTCAAAGGAACTGGCCGATGTAGTTCTGATTGACATCGTCGAGGGCGTACCGCAGGGCAAAGGCCTCGATCTGCTTGAGGCCATGCCGATTGAAAAGCGAGACTCGCACGTTGCCGGAACCAATGAGTACGCCGACACTGCAAACTCCGACATTGTAGTCATTACTGCCGGCATCCCGCGCAAGCCGGGCATGAGCCGCGATGACCTGCTGCATACCAATCACAAGATCATGAATGATGTGGTCGGCAAGGTAATCCACTATTCGCCGGACTGCATTCTGATCATCGTCTCCAACCCGCTCGATGCCATGGCGCAGGCGGCCTACAAAATGAGCCGCTTCCCGCGCCAGCGGGTCATCGGTATGGCTGGCGTGCTCGATTCGGCGCGCTTTCGCGCCTTCATTGCCGACGCACTTAAAGTCAGCGTCGAGAACGTGACCGCGTTCGTGCTCGGCGGGCACGGCGACACCATGGTTCCGCTTCCGCGTTACTCCACAGTCGCTGGTATCCCCATCACCGAACTGATGAGCGCCGACTCCCTCGACCGTCTGGTTCAGCGCACCCGCGACGGAGGAGCCGAGATTGTGAAATATCTCAAGACCGGCAGTGCCTATTACGCACCCTCGGCCGCCGTTACAGAAATGGTTGAGGCCATCCTGAAAGACAAGAAGAAAATCCTGCCTTGCGCCGCATATCTGCAGGGCGAATACGGGATCAACGGCCTTTATGTCGGAGTGCCGGTAAAGCTCGGAGCAGGAGGGATTGAGCAGATCGTTGAAATCAAACTGACGCACGACGAACAGATGGCGCTTAACCGCAGCGCCGATGCGGTGAAGGAGTTGGTGGGAGTCATCGGGGTGTAAGGCAGACGAGCCTCAGGTAAACGGCCGTGAGATCCGTCAATAAAGGTTCGACAGCCCCAATGACAACCGAAACGCCGCGACCGCCAGCGTCGCGGCGGCAAATGAATCTACAGCTTCTCGATCGTCACCCTCTTCACCACCACATCCTTATTGGGCTTGTCTTGCCGATTGCGGGGAACATCAACGATCTTCTCTGCCACATCCTGGCCCTCAATCACTTCGCCGAAGATCGTGTGCTTGCCGGTGAGCCACTGCGTGGGAGCGACGGTAATGAAAAATTGCGATCCGTTCGTGTTAGGACCGGAGTTGGCCATGGCCAGCTTGCCGGGTTTGTCGAATTTGTGCGGTGAGCCTTTGGTTTCGTCCTCGAACTGATAACCGGGTCCGCCGAAACCCGTGCCGGCCGGATCGCCGCCCTGAATCATGAACTGCGGAATCACGCGATGAAAAATCGTGCCGTCATACAGCCGGTCTTTACTCTTTTTCCGCGTGACCGGATGCGACCATTCACGGTTGCCTTCGGCTAGATCAATGAAGTTACTCACAGTTTTTGGCGCTTCTTTTTCGAAGAGGCGGCAGACAATGGTGCCCTCCGATGTGTCGAGTACTGCATACGTGCCGGGCTGGCGGGGCATAGAATCCTTTCTTTTGACGAAAAGCAGATTCCCCGGGGCTCGAGCCCCTCGGAATGACAATGATTAGGTTCTGCGCGACTATGGCTTCCGCAGCTGCGCGGCCGCGCCGGGATGCAAGATGGTGATATGCGTGATCTTTACCGGCTTGTAAGGACGATCATTCGAGTCGCGTCCCATGCGGGCGATCTGTTTGACAAGCGCGACGCTGGCATCGTCACACTGACCGAAGATCGTGTAGCCGCCATTCAGGCTGGGATATGGAACTTCCGTGATGAAAAACTGCGAGCCGTTTGTGTCCGGACCGGCGTTAGCGTAGGCAAGACGGCCGGGGCGATCAAATTTCAAGTCAGCGGAAGTCTCGTTTTTGAAATCGAATCCCGGCGTGCCAGTTCCGGTGCCCATTGGATCTCCGCCCTGAATCATGAAATCGGGAATCACGCGATGGAAAATAGTTCCGTCATAAAGGGGTACACCATGCATCTTTTTTCCGCTTCGTGGATCAACCCAGTCTTTCTTGCCCGTCGCGAGGCCGATGAAGTTTGCCACGCCAATGGGAGCCTTGTCCGGAAACAAGGTGCATGTAAGTTTGCCGACCGTCGTATCGATTACCGCGACCGGCTGTTCAGCCGCAAGCATCGCAATCGGGACGACGGATAAAGCAAGCAGAGCAAGCGCAAACAGAATTCTTCGCATATAAAAATAGCTCCTTATTGAAGGTGAACTTTGATTTTACGCCAAGCGCACGGAATTTACTTTGCGGCTGAAGCCGGTTCCTGGGCCTGCATCTCGCGGCTGACGTGTTCGACTTTGGCAAAAACGCGCAGCACATTGCCGCCAAGAATCTTTTTGATGTCTTCCGGGCTGTAGCCGCGATCGAGCAGCGCCTGCGTAATTCGCGGCAGGTCGGCTGCGGAGTCCATCCCTTGCGGCGTCTGTCCGCTTACCCCATCGAAGTCCGAACCCAGGCCTACGTGGTCTACCCCGGCAACTTTGGCGATGTGATCGATGTGATCGATCAGGACATGGAACGGCGGACGCGGAATCTTGCTCATCCAGGCGCTCTCAAAGCGCTCGGTATCCATGTACGTGACGGTCTTGCCCTCGCCCTTTAGTTTGTCAATGTACGCCTGGCGCTCGGCGTCATGTTCCTTGCCTGACGCCAGCAGCGCATCCCAGTACCCCTGATCGTCGAAGCCGGAGAAGAAATTAACATCCACCACGCCGCCGTTCTTCGCTACCGCGCGAAGCATATCATCGGTCATGTTGCGTGGCGCATTGACCAGAGCGCGCGAGGAAGAGTGTGAGGCGATGACTGGAGCCTTCGTCGTGGCAATCGCGTCCCAAAAAGTCTTGTCGGAAACGTGGGAGATATCCACGATCATGCCAAGCCGGTTCATTTCCAGAACCACTTGCTTGCCGAAATCTGTCAATCCATTGTGGTGCTGTATTTTTTCATCCGTGATGTCGCCCGACGAATCTGCGAACTCGTTGGTGTTCGACCATGTCAGCGTCATGTAACGCACGCCCAGGCGATAGTAATCGCGCAGCAAGCGAATGTCGTTTTCGATTGAATGACCGCCCTCGATCCCCATCAGTGCAGCAAGCTTTTTCTGTTTGTGTGCCTGCTCGATGTCCGCGACCGAGAATGCCATCATCATCCGGTCCGGGTGATGGGCCGCCTGCTCATAAACCGAATCAATCAGATCGAATGTATGTTTTGCAAAATGGCCTTGGTTGATCTCGGGATCAACCCAGATGGAGAAAAACTCCGCGCCAAGGTTCCCCGCTCGCGCCTTATCGAGACTTATGTTTCCGTTGTCATTCGAATCGGTGCTGCCAATATCAAAATTGTCATCGAGAAACCGTTGCGGCGTGTCGGCATGCGTATCTACTACGATTGTCGAATTATGAAGCCCTCGGGCGCGCGGGCTGACCTCTATGGCATTGTGCACGGCCGCTGAAACTGCGATCAAAAACAAGGAGACGGCAGCGAGCCGGACGGATGTACGCATGATGGTATCGGGGTATAAGTCCAGAATTCTACACGAAGCGGGGCGCGGCTTCTAGCCACTCCACAACCAGGTAGTCGGCGACTTTCAATTTCCACAGGCAGCAGCCATAACCCTTGGTTCCAGTTGTCCGACAAGTTCTCAAAGTCGCCCACTACCCACAACCAGGAGAGTGAGCGGCCGCGGAACGGCAGCCGCTCATTTGGTCGAGATGTACATTGCCTTTATTTTGCGTCCTCAAGAGTGAGGTTGAATTGGATCCCGGTAGCGTCTCCGTAAATCGTCTGGTTTGCGCCCCAACCAACGGCAAAGTCAACAGTATCCCCTGCGTTCAGCCTGAGACTGTGCCGGAAATAAACCGGTGTGTGGTAAGTCACCTGGGTATAGAACAGGATCATGCTCGAGTTCACGACGACATGGAGGTCGGTCCCTCCATAATCCAAGCCAACCACGGCTCCTTGTAGCAGGAAAGTACCGGACGACGGGGCTGTCCAGCGCACAATGCTCAACTGGTCCACGTACTTGTCTCCCTGCATGATCCAGCCATCATGCATTCCGAGGTAGTTTGGCGGCAGGCACCACGTGCTATAGCACAGAGTTTGGTCAGTGTCATTGTGTCCCACGGTTGGCAGAGCGGAGCAAGGCGTCCCCAAATAGTATCCCCAATAGCTCATGCCCGCGTCGCAATTGTCAGCAGACCAGGTATAAAGATTGAATGGACCTTTGGTGGAGTACGCCCATCCGTACGACCAGGTGCCGTTTGGGTTGGACGCCAGAGAAAAATCTCTGACCACATCGTAGTCCGGGTTGGACGAGTTTCGGGCCCCCGCAAATGCGGCGGGCAAGACTAGCAGCAACAGGGCCCCGGTAAGCAATAGCATCTTGAGAGGGTTCATCAGTTTCTCCTTTTCACAGAGCATCATTTCTGCCCAGGGTTTTCATCAGAGCTGAAGCTAGGCTTCTTTTTGGTGCCTCGCAACGGTGAGGGTCACAACCGGACGTGACTTGCGGGCGCGAAGCCTCGCCAGGGGAAAGGGAATCGACAAGAAAGATCGACCAGGAGGAGATCCGAGAAAGAGCATCAAGAAGGAAGGACCGAAAAGTGAAGACTGCTATCTCGGGGGCTGCTCCAGGTTAGTGGTGGACGCGTCTGCCCGCTGCGGCTGCGGGCTGACTTCGTCCGCGTCGCCGTCACTCACCCGTTCTCCGGACAGCATCTGCGACTCGCGCCAATCCGAATAGCGGCCCGAAACGGCAATGTGAAATACCCACTGATGCCGCTCTTCTTCAGGTTCGACCAGGCCCATATCCCATAACGGCACCAGGTAATTTTCGACAAACTTGATCTGGTCACGCGTCATGCCGCGTCGCTGAATATCAACCGTGATGCCGGCGAGGTGCGATGAAGCTGTGTCGCCGCTTTCGGGCGCCGCGTTACGATTGTGCCGCCGCAACTTTTTCTGTACCTGCACCGTTCGGACAGCTGAGTTCACCTGAATCGACGTGTGAAATTCCTTGTAATACGCCTCGCCGAGATCATCGAGGAAATCGCGCGTCCACGGGCGGCAAAAGCGCCGGTCAGGATCTAGCCGCGGGTCAAAGCGCAACGTGTCGCTGGCCACGATCGGAACCAGATCGCCGGTGGCAATCAGCCGCTGTAGTTCGTCGTCGTCCTGAATGCGGGGCAACTCCAGCCGGTCGATTTCTTCATTCTGCCGCAGCAATGATTCGTGCGAGGGCCGGAACATCGGGTTCCATAAGATCCCGCGAAAATGATGGTGATGCAGATGAGCAAATGAGCGGTGCGAACGCCGGCTGGGAGCCGTCTTGCTGAGCGCAGCCGACGAAGCGCATAAAACAGCGCTCAACATCAGCAACAGAATCGGTCGTATTGTTTTTTCTAACACGAAGTGGTTCTGTTAAGAATCGCTAATGTGCCGAATGTCCGGCTATTGTAAACCAGAGCTCCTAATTTCAACTCCGGATTTCTGCTTACGAAAGCACATTTTGCATATTACCCGGTGGTTACCTGACCTTCAGCCAGAGTTGAAGCAGCAGTTAGGATGCCGCCGTAACGGGGTGCGCTGCCAGGCTGTAAGTTGGTGAGTTTACGCCCAGTGCGTCCGGGAGCGGCGCAGTCAACGTGCCAAAAACCGCGCTGGGGTGGCCTTTTCGCGCACTGGTTACCTTCGGAACAGGTCGCCGATCGCCTGCTTCATCACGGAACCGCCGACCTCAGAAATCGACCTGGTGAGGGGAATATCCTTCGGGCAGACTTCAACACAATTCTGCGCGTAGCCGCATTCCTGAATGCCGCCGTCGCCCATCAGGGCGGCCAACCGCTCCCGCTTCAGAGCCTTGCCTGTCGGATGCGTGTTGAACAGGCGAACCTGGGAGATTGTCGCTGCGCCGACGAAGTTGGTCTCGTCGTTAAATTGCGGGCAAGCCTCCATGCAGCAGCAGCAGGAAATACAGCGCGACAGTGGATACGCGGCTTCCTGGTCTTGCATGTTCATGCGTGGTCCGGGGCCCAGATCGTAAGTGCCGTCGATTGGGACCCATGATTTAGTGCGCTTGAGATTCTCGAAAAGCACGCTGCGATCGACCGAGAGATCGCGAATTACGGGAAATTTCGAGAATGGCTCCAGCCGGATCGGCTTCTCCAGGTTATCCACGAGCGCCGAGCAAGCCATGCGGGCACGGCCGTTAATCAGCATGGCGCAGGAGCCGCAGACCTCTTCCAGGCAATTCGAATCGTAGGTGATCGGGGTGGTTGCCTTTCCGTCGCGAGTTATCGGATTGGCGGCGATCTCCATTAATGAGGAGATCACGTTCATGCCCGGCTTCCACGCCAGCTCGAATTCTTCCCAGTGTGGCGCGGTAGTAGGGCGGGCCTGCCGCTTGATCTTGAAGATGACTGTCTTGCCGCTTGCCATTTGTTGCAATGCCCTTTCCCTTTGTAAAAGCTCAACTTAGCTACTGGCCCACAAAATGCAACTTTATGCTCAGGTAAGCGAGCCGGGCTTTGCATTACCCGTGGGTTGCAATGAAAAAGTGGACTTTATTTTCCACTCGGGTGAAAAGTCCTTCAGTTGACAGCTTGGCCTTCGCCAACCAAAATATTCGAGACGTCTTTTGACGCAAGGAGTGTTCATGTCAAGTCTGGCTACCGAAACCGTATCCCGCTGGCCCGTCAGCGCGCGGTGGAAAAAGCTCTGGAATGGCGCGGTTGCTGGTTTATTGGGCCTGATCATCGTTGCCTTTTTGTATATCGTTGTCAGCAACATGTACCTGTTGTACACAGGCCACCCGATGCTGAATATGGGCCACTAAGCGCCCGTTCGCTCGAATCTCTATCAACCCCTCTGCCATGCGCCGGCTTTCCGCACAGCTGGCGCATCAATACTTTCTTGCGCGCGGCGGGATTAACGACACATCCACCCGGTCAAACTCAAACTTCGGTTCATCGGCGTCCGGAGCGAAGTACGCCTTCGTCGTCTTCAGCCAGTTCTTGTCATCGCGCTCCGGGAAGTCGGGCTTGTAATGCGCCCCGCGTGATTCATCCCGCATCGCCGCACCTTGTGCGATCACCCGCGACAATTGCAGCATGTTATAGAGCTGGCGCGTAAATGCAATCGAAGTATTCGCCCACTGCGACCGGTCGCTCAAGTTGATGTGGCGAAAACGCTCGAGAAACTCAACCAGCTTGGCGTCGGTTTCCTTTAAATTCTTGTTGTAGCGGATGACGGTGCAATCCTTGGTCATCAATTCGCCCAGTTCGCGCCACAGGCGGAAGGGATTCTCGTCGCCTTCCGACTTCATCAAGGTTTCGTTGTTCTCCTGCTGGCGTTTTTGCTCGGCATCGAAATGGCCGTTGCTGGCGGCTGCCTGCAAGCCTTGTGCATAGCGGACCGCATTCGGGCCGGCGATGAACCCTCCGAATATGCATGACACCAGCGAATTCGCACCTAACCGATTAGCTCCGTGGTACTGGTACTCGCACTCACCGGCCGCGAAAATTCCGGGCACGTTTGTCGCCTGGTTGAAGTCCACCCACAACCCGCCCATGGTGTAATGCATTCCGGGGAAAATTTTCATCGGCGTATCCCGTGGATCGTCGCCGACGAACTTCTCGTAGATTTCCAGAATTCCTTCCAGCTTGCGATCGAGAATCTTGCGGTCAATATGCGTCAGGTCGAGGTAGACCATCGGCTTGCCATCAATGCCGAGGTTGTACTCGTAGACGACTTTAAAGATCGCTCGCGTTGCCACGTCACGCGGGACGAGGTTGCCGTACTTCGGATACCACTCTTCGAGGAAGTACCAGCGCTCGCTCTGCGGAATGGCTTTCGGATCGCGTTTATCGCCGGGCATCTTTGGCACCCATACGCGTCCGCCCTCGCCACGTGCAGATTCTGACATCAGCCGCAGCTTATCTTCCCCGGGAATCGACGTCGGATGCACCTGGATGAACTCGCCGTTGGCGTAGAAGCAGCCCTGCTGATACAGCGCCGATTGCGCCGACCCGGTGCACACAACCGAGTTCGTTGACTTGCCAAAAATCGCGCCGATCCCGCCGGTGGCGATGATAATCGCGTCAGCAGGAAAAGTGCGCACTTCCATCGAACGCAAATCCATGGCGCAAATGCCGCGCGCGGCGCCTTTGCCGTCGAGTACGGCCGACAGAAACTCCCACGATTCGTACTTCTTGACTTTTCCCTCGGATTCATGCCGCCGCACTTGCTCATCCAGCGCATACAGAAGCTGCTGGCCAGTCGTTGCCCCGGCAAACGCGGTTCGGTTGTACAAAGTCCCACCAAACCGGCGGAAATCGAGCAACCCCTCCGGCGTGCGATTGAACGGCACTCCCATGCGATCCAGCAGATCGATAATGCCCGGCGCCGCCTCGCACATAGCTTTCACGGGGGGCTGATTGGCAAGAAAATCTCCGCCGTAAACGGTGTCATCGAAATGCTGCCACGTGGAATCGCCCTCGCCCTTCAGGTTCTTGGCCGCGTTGATTCCACCCTGCGCGCACACGGAGTGAGATCGCTTTACCGGAACAATCGAAAACAGATCGACGTTGCCGCCCATCTCGGCAATCTTGATGACCGCCGCCAGCCCGGCCAATCCGCCGCCGATGACGATAATCCTGGGAGCGGCCATCTAATTCGTGCCTCCGTATGCCGCAGGCGCATAGTGCTGCGCGACGCCCCCTGAAACCGGCTCAGGCGTTTGTAACGGGTAACGAAGGCGGAAGGTGTAAATGCTTGCCAGGCCTACTCCGCTCATCACAAAGAAAAACACAATGCACGCGCCCAGGAACCATTGCCGCGCCTTTTCGCCGGAGATAATCCCCCATTTCGCGGCGAAAAGCCAGATCCCATAGGCGAAATGCCACGACGCGCACACCAAGCCAACGATATAAAAGGCCAGTAGCCAGGGGTTGAACAGCTCGGCCTGTACTTTCCCGAATGAGGCGTCCGGGAACGCATGCAGATCGACACCGCTGAACCGCATCGTCCATGTATGCCAAACGATGTAGGCGAAGACGATCAGCCCCGTCCAGCGCTGCGATGTGTAGAGCCAGTTACCGCCCAGCGAATACTCGCCGAGGTTTGACTCCCCGCGATACCAGATGTAAACGCCATAAATTGCGTGATAGGCGATGGGTATCCAGATAAAGAAAAGTTCAAGCAGAGGAACCAGCGGCAGACCGGCAAGAAATGTCACCTGCCGCGCATATGCGGCTGGGCCGCCGATGGCGGCGGCGTTTGAAATCAGGATGTGCTCGAAGAGAAACGCCCCGATGGGAACAATTCCACTCAACGAATGAAGCCGGCGCAGCCAGAAGGAATATCCCTGCCCAGCCCTCAGCGGAGCAACACCACCTTTAGTCGCCACCGGTGCTGCGGGACTGGCACTCGCCGCCACTAATACTCCTTATGAGTTCAGAGATGATAAGAGAACTTTTCATTATGTTGGCCGAGAGATGTGGAAGTCAAACGGAGGAAGTGAACAGAGAACCTAACCTTCAAACGAATCCCGGAGCGGGAACCCCAGACGCGCGAGCAAAGAATTACCTTTGCGATTGGTCGTTGCTGGTAGCCCCGGCCGAGTTCGCCGGCGCGCCAGCCGGATGCGGGGGGTCGATGACCGGTGCGCTTGCAGGCGCTACTGGTGACGATGTAATTGTCGGCGAACTCGTCGCCGCTGTCTCCGGATTCAGCAGATGTTTTTGATCCGGGCCGAGTCCCAACTGGATCAGCGCCCGGGCATCTGGAGTAGTTTTCGTTTGCCATCGGTGGTCAGCCTGGTAGTGCTGCATGGCCTGTTGCGTGGCAGGATCCCACACGCCCGTCGGTGCCCCCGTCATGTAATGTTCACGAATGAGCGCAGTCTGGATCTGGGTTGCGCGTTCGGCATCCGGCTTCTGCTGCCCGCGGGTTCGCCAGCTTGCGGCTTTGCGAGAAGCTCGATGCCGCGTATGCGTTTTAGAGCCAGCGCTTCGAACTCGCCCGGCGGTGCCCTTTCCGTCGCGAACCGTAGATCTTCGCTGGCTCGCGCTTGTTTTGGTTGAGTGCGCCACCGAGGCTGTTGTTCGGTGAGTTTTGATTGACTTCTTCTTACTGCTCGACGCCGGCGGACTTGCCTGCCCATGAGCGATTGCCGCCATAAGCACAAATCCCACCAAAATCTTAATGTACCGGCTCACAAGGTCCCTCTCGGCTTAGACGCGCTCAGCGCGCTTAAGACAACTGGCACTGAGCTATCTTCCTCCGCGGAAGTGCTCAGTGCCAGTCCCTAACAGTGTAACGGTAACAATTACGGAAGTGTACCGGCCAAAAAGATGGTGCCGCCTTGCTGTGCTCCGGCGCCGCGCTGCCGCACGAGCAGAACCACGTCTTGCCCGCTCTTCAGGCTCGACGCGATCCGCTTGAAGTCGGCCTCGCTGTTAACCGGCTGTTTGTTGATCTCAAGGATTACATCGCCGCGTGTGACATTAATGTCATCCGCGAACGAGCCGGGCTTCACGTCCTCTACAATCACGCCCTTTCCGGCTGGAATCTCCAGCTTGGAGGCGATGTCAGCCGTGACCGCCTGCACGGTCATGCCAAGCTTGCTCGGCTTGAGAGTTCCCTCGTCATTACCTTCCTCTTCATCTTCACCCAGCCGGGCTGCGAACAGCTTCGCGCGGTCCGCCACAGTCACGCCGACTTCCTCTTTCTTGCTGTTGCGAATCAGGCCAAGAGTCACCTTGGTTCCCGGCTTGCGGCCGGCGATGTCGCTGACCAGATCATCGCCTGTCTTCACCTGTTTGCCGTCGACAGAAATGATCGTGTCGCCAACCTTGATTCCGGCCTGCTCCGCCGGGCTTCCCGGCGTAACGTCGGAAACGGTAACTCCGCCATTCACACCATAAACGCGCGCGATTGCCGGATTTTCCTGCGCGGCAAACATGATTCCGATTGAACCGCGTGCCACGCGGTGTTCCGGCCCGATCAGCTGGTTGTAAACCGAAGCGACCGTGTTCGAAGGCAAAGCAAATCCGACGCCCGCATACGCATTTGTGTCGGTCAAGATCGCCGTGTTGATACCGATCACTTCACCGGCCATATTGACCAGCGGCCCGCCAGAGTTGCCGGGGTTGATGGCAGCATCCGTCTGAATGAAGGATTGAAACTGGCGGTTGGGAACAATATTGCGGCCTTTGGCGGAAACAATTCCCGCCGTTACTGTGCCCACCTGGCCAAACGGGCTGCCAATGGCGAGCACCCAGTCGCCCACCTGCATTCCGTCAGAGTTGCCGATCTTCGCCGTAGGCAAGGAATGCTCAACATCAATTTTGATTACCGCCAGATCAGTCTCCTGATCGACGCCGATGACTCGCGCATCATGCATGACAGTCGGAGGATCGTCCTGCAAGCGCACGCGAATGCGGTCCGCCTTTTCGACCACGTGACGATTGGTGATGATGTAACCCTTGGAGTCAACAATTACCCCCGAACCCAGCGAACGCTCACGAAGGGGCGCATTGTTTTGCTGTCCGCCGAAGAAACGATCAAAAAAATCGTCAAACGGATTCTGGCCACCTTCTCCCCCGCCTTCGCCTTCATCGCCCTCGCCGTGTCGCCGATGCGGGTTTTTGATAGTTGATTCAGTGTTGATGTTGACGACGGCAGGCTCGAGTTGCTTCGAGATCTGCGAAAACTGGTTCGACAGCATTTGCGGCGACGGAATTGTAAGCGGCGTCGCGTCCGAACTCTTCTTGCTTTCTTGACCCTTGACGCCATTGGAAATAATCGTCCCAATCAGTATGCCAACGCTCAATGTCGCCAGAATGGTCAGGGTGTAGGCAAAACGATTTGCCTTGAAACGTACCCAAATACCGCCCATAGACGGAAATCCTCCTGATTTCAACGCGATTTCATTATAGCGCCTCCTGGGGACGCGCCTTTAGCAGCTCCCCGAGCACATTTTTCTACCAAAACATCTGGATGCGCGCGCCCACCGAATTTGACGCACCGGTGCACTTTTGTAATCCTTCGATTAACTTCGAATCTGCAGCTTCGAGATCACTATTTCTGCTACTGTCACCACCGGAATCCCCCCATCCGCTTCAGCGCGCCGCATAACCTTGCCGGGCATATTGAACGTCGCGCTCTCGTTCGCGCTCTTTGCAGGATTGTTCGAAGGGCTCGGTCTGCTGCTCTTCCAACGCATCAATTGGGGCGATTGGGGTCCGATGATGCACGTCGCGAAGCCGATCATCTGGATTTCCCCGCTGTTTGATATCGCGCTGTTCTGGATCGTCGCCGTCCTGATCAGGTTGATCGCGTTGAGCCTTGGAAAGAACGATTACCTTCGCGCGATCGTTTTCGCAGTCCTGTTTCTAACCGCCTACGATTGGCTCACCCTGACCGCCCGGCTCGCGCACTGGAGCGGTTTTCTCCTCGCCTTGGGAATGGCGGCGGCCTCTCTGCGATGGATCACTTCTCGCGAACGACAGTTCTTGAACCTCTGCAAACGCAGCGCACCAGTTTTGATCACAGTGTGGCTGCTCGCATTCATCTCAATTCAGGGGGGCACTTGGCTCGAGGCACGTCGAGCCATTGCCGCATTACCCGTAACCCATCCAGGCTCCCCAAACGTTCTATTAATCGTCGTCGATACACTACGCGCCGATCACGTCTCTTCTTATGGCTACACCCGCCCGACGACGCCCGCGATCGACAACATTGCGGAGCAAGGCGTGCTCTTTGAAAACGCCATTGCTCCATCGTCCTGGAGCTTGCCTTCGCACGCCTCACTCGTAACTGGCCGCTATCCCTTCGAGCACGGAATGCAGAATGTCGAGCCCATGCCCTGGCTGGGCTGGGGAAATTCTGCCCTGAATAAACTGCCTACCCTGGGCGAACTACTGCAAAAGCACGGATATCGAACCGCCGCCTTCTCCGCTAATCGCGTCTACTTCACGAGCAATGTTGGACTCGGGCGCGGCTTCATTCATTTCGAGGACTACTTCTATTCTGTTGCTGATTCCTTCGTCCGCACGTTGTATGGCCGGGAATTTGCCCGGCTTTACCTTTCACGCAGCGACAAAAGCTTAGTCCGCCGCACGCTCCGACGAATGGGCTTCACTTCCCTTCTCGACCGGGATACCGAAGGCTGGGAGCCGAATGGCGGCGCGCGAGGAGTGCGCAAGCGCGGGCAGGAAGTCAATCGAGAGACCCTGCGCTGGATTGACCGCACTCGCAGCTCACAGCACCCCTTCTTCGCGTTTCTTAACTACATGGATGCGCATGACCCTTATGCTCTCCCTCCGAACTATTCAACACCGGCTTGGGATAAAGGCACTGCGATCGACCGGTACGACGACGGAGTAGCCTACGCCGATCAATGCATCGGCGCGCTATTGCGCAGCCTCGAACAACGCGGCCTCGTGAACAATACGTTGGTCGTAATCACTTCAGACCACGGCGAAGAATTGGGCGAGCACGGCTTGCATTTTCACGCGCAGGCGCTCTACTGGGAAGAAATTCATGTCCCTCTGGTGATCTGGTATCCGGGTCATGTTCCGGCTGGCGCTAGAATTTCCGTCCCGGTTTCGGAGACGGCCATACCCGCCACGATCCTGGATCTCCTGGGAGATAATGGTGCCGTTTTTCGCGGACCTGCCCTGACTGGCCTGTGGAGCGCTCAGCGACCAGCCTCATGGCCAACCCCTGTCTCCGAACTTACGCAGAATGATATCAATCCTGAGAAGGAGTCCCTTCCGAACGCATCGCAGGGCGCCATGCAGTCACTGGTCACACCCGAGCTTCAGCTGATCGTGCACCAGAAGTTCGGGTATCAGCTTTACAACTGGAATACCGACCGGACTGAGTCGCACAATCTGATCAGCATGCCGGAAGGCGAGGCAACAGCAGCCAGCCTCGCCTCGCAGTTGAGGAGCGTCGTGCGCGGTTCGATGCCGTAGTCGCGACCGAAAATGACGAGCTTAGAGTCCTTCTATCGCGGGAAACGCGTTCTGGTCACCGGCCACACCAGTTTCAGCGGAGGCTGGTTGACAGCTTTTTTGCGTCTGCTCGGCGCCAACGTGATTGGGTTTGCGCTCCCCCCGGCCACTCGGCCCAATCTCTTCGACGCGGCCATGCTTGATCGCAACATCCTTTCGATCTTCGGCGATCTGCGCAATCGCGATGCGGTCACTTCCCTTTTCGCGCAGCAGCAGCCGGAAATCGTGATTCACAAGGCGACCCAGTTTGGCCCTGAGCGTAGCTTCTCTCAGCCGGTCGAGACCTGCGCCATGAACATCATGGGCGCGGTTCACGTGCTGGAAGAGTGCCGTTATACGCGCTCGTTGCGTGCAGTCGTTATCGTCACCGACGAAGTCGGGCCAGTCGCGAACAGCGAACACCCCAGCGGAAGATCTCTTTATGACTCAGTGGTCAGCTCCACTGAATTATTGATCGGCGCACTCCGGAAAGAATTTTTCTCTCAGCCAGGAACAGCTCTTATTGCGTCGGCGCAAACCGCTGACTGTCTCGCTGGCGGCGACTGGACCGAAGGCCGGCTCGTTCCTGAGATAGTTCAAGCGATGGCGAACGAGCACACCCCGGTTGAAGAGCCCAACTCGGCGCAACCCTGGCAGCATGTTCTCGAGCCGCTTCGCGGATTCCTGCTCCTGGCGCAAAACCTCTATGAAGATGGGCCCCGGGATCTCGCCGCGGGCAAGTTTCTGCCAAGGTCACAACCCATTTCCCGGCGAGACCTCGCCGCTCGCATCACATCGCTGTGGTATGGAAAAGCAAGGGAGATCGAAGCCGACCATAAAAATAGGCCCGGAGTTGACGCGATCGGCTGGAAGCCCCTGCTTAGCTTCGATCAGGCGTTGCAATGGACCGTCAACTGGTACCGCGCCTACTACGAAAATCCTGCCATGGCGTGGCCCATGATGGAAGCGCAAATCGGGGAGTATATGAAGTTGCCGGGCTGGTAGGCCACTCTCACCGCGCCTGCCCGTCGCGACTCCGATTTAGGTTCGCGGCAGCACGCCTTCAGGCAGCAGGCTCCACTCCTCATTCACTGATGACGTGGTCGGCCCATTCCACCAGGGAAACGTAGATCGGCACTGTGCCCCATTGCGCGTTCCAACTGCTTAAGTCGACTTCCGTGACCCCACGGGCCCGGGAGCAGGCTCCTCAAGAAAATACCGGAATTCGTTTGGCTACAACCTTCGCCATGGTCTCGCTCAGGGGTGGCCATCCAATCGGTTTTACCGCATCAACTGTCGCTTTGCGCATGAGGTACGTAGCATCGTGGGTAAGGAATATCTGCACGTCATGCCCCGCGTCGGCTAGTGCGAGCCCGTGGGAAAAGACAAACGATGCACGGGTTGGCTCATCGGTCCCCCAGGAACTCCTCATCAAAATGTGAAGTTTCTTTTTGGGCGGTGCCTGAATTTTCTCAGTTTGCGCCTCGCTGGTGGAGGCGGTAATCGCCGCAGCGGCGAGCGCGCCAGCGGCCAGTTGTGTCGATTTTTCAAGAAACTTTCGGCGTGTTGCCATACTCCATCTCCAAGAATTGGCAGGAGTCTACACAAGCGGGAGGCTGATTACAACTCTGTCATTCCATCGATTCGCCTTAATTGGTGCACACCGTCAAAAGTAACAAAGAAGCACTGCACCTCGAGTTTTGGAAATTTGGCTCTCACCGCTTCGGCTGCCCGCGTCAATTCCCGCTGGTGTTGTTCCGCTTCCTGTAGAGGATCACCCTGAAACGCGGCCAGACCACCGTACGCTCCGCAATCGGAGTGGTTCATGAGATAAACGCAACGCGTACCGTGTAAGCGGGCTGAAATATCGACTTGCTGCAGAATGAACTCGCGCTCACTGTCGCAGGTAGGCGAAGCCAGTGTCTTCGCCCCGCCGGCGACAACGATCATATCAGGATGTACGATGCCTCGATTCTCGAGGAACTTGTTCGTCGCTAACCGGATCCGCTCATCAAAGCAGCAAATTACCGCCACATCGGCCACGTACTGATTGCGCTGCGACTTAAAGTGAAAGATGTTCTCCATAAAAAAAGGGATAACTGCGGTGAGATTTCTCGCGCAACTGCTACGGCTTATGGGTTATGTTGTATTGCACAACATAGCTGTTTACCGCATAAATCAGAATCATCGTTGCATAGCTGACCACTACGAAACCCCAGCCGCCAGCTCTCCCTCCCGTCGCCGTCTGCATGGCGTAAGCCACAACTGTGAAAACCACGAGTAAGAAAGCGGTGAGCCCGAGCATGAACCAGAATGCCGTTTCCCGGGCCATCCAACCATTTGGCTGCCACTTTATGTCAAAGTGCACCGCCATTCTCTCCGGCAGCTCATCCCAGGATTCCCGGAACCGCCAGTACGTGAGCGGCAGCGCCAGCCATAACGGCCAAATGGCATATCGAAGGAGATTATTGTTCATCGTTCCGCACCTCCCGAATACACCCTTAAGAAAACTGAGACCTTGGACTCAACTACAGCCCCGCCTCAATCCTCGATCTCGGATCGAGATAATCGCGCAGTGCGTCGCCGATGAAGTTAAACGCCAGCACCGCCAGCATCACCGCCGCTGCGGGGAAAAGAACCAGATGCGGCGCGTCGAACAGATGCGCGCGGCCGTCGTTCAGCATGGTCCCCCAGCTTGCGGTTGGGGGAGGAACACCCAATCCAAGAAAGCTCATCGTGGCCTCAGCCAGAATCGCTCCCGCCATCCCGATGGCCGCCTGCACAATGACCGGCTGAATAATGTTCGGCAGGATGTGCCGAACAATGATGCGGAGGTCGCTTGCGCCAATCGCGCGCGCAGCTTCAATGAACTCGCGCTCTCGAACGGCGAGCACCTGCGCCCTAACCAATCGTGCGTATCCAACCCAGCCTCCCAGCGATAACGCCAGTACCAGGTTAAAAATTCCCGGCCCGCGGAACGCCACGAACGCGATCGCGATAAGAATTCCTGGAAAGGAGAGAAAGGCATTCATTACGATTACATTTACCACCCGGTCGACCCGCCCGCCGTAGTAGCCGGCAGTGGAACCGATAATCAGACCCAGCCCGAGTGAACCCACCACGACCGAGGTCCCGACCAGCATGGAAATCCGCGCACCGTAAATGATGCGAGACAAAATATCCCGCCCTAGCTCGTCCGTCCCGCACCAATGAGCAAAGGTTGGCGGCTGCAGTCGCGCAGGAAGATTGATCAGCGCCGGGTTTTGGGGCGCAATCCACGGCGCAAAAATCGCGAACAGGCTGAACGTGATCACCAGAATGACGCCGATCGCCGCCAGCGGATTATGCCGGGCCACGCGCGGAAGCGAGATGGAGAAAGCGGCCAAAGGAAATCTATATCACAACCGCAGTTTCGAGCGGTGATCCTGCGCGTGTCGAATCTAAACCAATTGGATTCTTATACAGGTCGCGGTGGGTTCCAGTCACTTAGGCATCCTTCCTCCTTGCCGTCCCCATCAGAGATTCTGGCCATTACTTGGCTGAGTTTTTCATAAACCGACTTATGGGACGTGAGTCTGTCATTACTAGACCTGATTCTTGGTAGACCGCTGGCATCCAGTGAAGACCGCAAGGAGAAGATAGGAGCACTACAAGGCGTACCAATTTTTGGCTTGGATGCCCTTGGTTCGGCAGCATACGGACCTGAGGCCGCCCTGACCGTCCTTTTGGCCCTGGGTGGGCTAGGCCTCAACTATATTCTCCCGATCACGCTCGCGATCATTGCCCTTTTGGGCGTCGTGTATTTCTCATATCGGCAGACCATCCCGGCCTACCCGCATGGCGGTGGGTCGTACACGGTAGCGAGCGAAAACCTCGGCACATTTCCGGGGTTGCTCGCCGCCTCCGCGTTAATGATCGACTACATTCTTGTCGTCGCGGTCGGCATCTCCGCCGGGGTGGGCGCTCTCGTATCCGGTGTTCCGTCTCTTCAGCCGCACACACTTGGTCTATGTCTCGCAATTCTGCTGGTCATCGCGCTGGTGAACCTGCGCGGACTCAGAGATACAGGTTTAGCGTTCCTCGTCCCTACCTACGCATTTATCGGAACGATGCTCGCGGTGCTGGCGTGGGGTCTTTTCAAGGCCGTTGCAGGCAGCGGTCATCCCATTCCGGTCGTTGCGCCACCTCATTTCGGTCCGGTGCACGAAGCTGTGGCCGCCTGGCTGCTTCTGAAAGCGTTCTCCTCGGGTTGCACAGCCATGACTGGAGTTGAAGCGGTCAGCAATGGAGTAGCGATTTTTCGCGCTCCCGCAGATAAGAATGCTCAGGGGACTCTCACTATCATCATCGGACTTTTGATGGTCATGCTGGCTGGCATCGCCTATCTCTGCCATGCCTACCAGATCGGCGCGACTCCGCCTGGCCAGCCCGGGTATGAGAGCGTTTTGTCGCAGCTCACGGCTGCCATCGCCGGTCGTGGAATTTTCTATTATGTGACCATGGCTTCCATCCTGCTCGTGCTCTCATTTCAAGCCAACACGGCGTTTTCTGGCTTCCCTCGCCTGTGCCATTCGATTGCCCGGAATTCTTACCTTCCTCACTCCTTTGCGCGTCGCGGACGCCGCCTGGTTTTCTCGCAAGGAATTGCCCTGCTCACCCTGCTCGCCGCCGGGTTGCTGGTACTGTTTGGCGGAGTGACTGATCGCCTGATCCCGCTCTTCGCCATCGGCGCGTTCCTCGCCTTCACGCTTTCACAAGCGGGCATGGTTGCGCACTGGAAACGAAAAAGCGGGAGGCACGCCAGGTACAGCATGATCGTTAACGGCCTGGGTGCGATCGCAACCGCCATCACCACGCTTGTGGTCGTGGTTTCAAAGTTTGCCGAAGGGGCCTGGATCACGCTCCTGGTCATTCCCGCCCTCATCGCGACCATGTACAAGGTGAAGCAACACTACGACGAACTTGAGGCCGAGACCACAAAGCGCACGCCGCTCTCGACTCAAAAGCTCGCGCCTCCTTTGGTCGTTGTGCCAGTTGGAGGATGGAGTCAGATCGCGCATCGCAACCTGCGCTTCGCCATGATGATGTCGACCGACATCATTGCAGTACACGTAGACAATGGAGAGGGTCGTGAAAACCTTTCGGCGCTGTGGAAGGAATTTGTGGAAGAGCCTGCTCGCCGCGCCGGTCTGCCGGTTCCGCAGCTAACGATTCTGAAGTCGCCCTATCGCTTTATTATTGCGCCGATCCTGCGGTTCGTTCTCGAACTGGAGCGCACACATCCCGACCGCTTCATTGCCGTAGTGGTCCCCGAACTGGTGGAGAAGCACTGGTATCAGTACTTCCTTCACGAGCAGCGCGGCAAGATTCTATCGTTGCTTCTGATTTTCCGCGGCAACCAGCGCATCAGCATCATCAACGTCCCGTGGCATCTCGACGCAACCCCTACTTCAGAGAAAATAAGTCGCGAACTGAAGGCAGTTACTGAGGAAAAACAAAACGCAGCCTAATCGATGCCCAGGTCCTTCCATTTCTTGTTGACCAGAGCTTTGGTCTCACCATCCATCAGAATTTCATCCGGCCACGGCCGAGAAAAACCCTCCGTGGTCCATTTTCGCGTGGCATCGATACCCATCTTTGAACCATAGTTCGCCAGCCGCGATGCGTGATCGAGGGAATCCACAGGCCCGAGGATGAACTGGATGTCGCGCTCCGGATCAATATGGTTCAGCGCCTTGAGCGTAACCTCGCGAATGTCCTGCACATTGACATCCTCATCCACCACAACAATGCATTTTGTGAACATCGCCTGCCCCAGCGACCAGATCGCGTTCATCACCTTCCGTGCCTGCCCGGGGTAGGATTTCCTGATCGAAACAATCATTAAATTGTGAAACACGCCCTCAACAGGCAGATTGATGTCCACCAGTTCCGGGATCGTCAGCTTCATCAGCGGCAGGAAAATCCGTTCTACCGCCTTGCCCATCCACGCATCTTCCATTGGCGGCTTGCCAACGATTGTCGTCGCATAAATGGGATCCTTGCGATGGGTGATGCAGCTTACGTGGAACACCGGATAAAGATCTGCAAGAGAATAGAAGCCGGTATGGTCGCCGAACGGTCCTTCCTCGCGCAGTTCGTCAAGGTGCACATGTCCTTCCAAAACAATTTCTGCTGAAGCGGGCACCTCAAGATCAACGGTCTCGCATTTGACTAGTTCAACCGGCTTCTGGCGCAAGAATCCTGCGATGAGATACTCCTCAACCTCGGGCGGTGCGGGGACGATAGCCGAAAACGTGATCGCCGGGTCGGTGCCGATCGCGACAGCGACTTCCATTTTTCCTGAGGACGAACCATCGGCCAAGACCGATCCTCCGGAACTTCGCGCCATCACATCCACAGCCGCGGAACGGTCTTCAGCACTTCCCTTCTGTGCGGCCCGCCGCAAAGCCTCGCGATAGTGCTCGGCCGCAACTTTTTGCCGTTGCCAGTGCATGCCGGTGCTGCGTTCGTCATAGATCTGCATGCGGTACATGCCGACATTCCGCTTGCCTGTGTTCTGGTTGCGTGTCACTACGCACGGCAGGGTGATGAACCGCCCCGCATCTTTCGGCCAGCATTGCAAAACAGGGAAATCGAGCAGCGAGAATTTGTCGCGTTTGATCACTTCCTTGCACGGCCCGGTGGAAACCGTCTTCGGAAAGAACTTGCCCATTTCCGCCAGCATGGGCAGCATCTTGACCTTGTCGAGAAATCCCTGCGGCGACTTGATATCCATGAACTGCCGAATGCGATCCGCAATGTCGTCGAGCGACTCCGTCTCCAGCGCCATGCGCATCCGTCGTGCCGAGCCAAACTGATTGATCAATACCTGCGCGCCCGGATGGCCTTTAGCATTCTGGAACAGCAGTGCAGGACCGCCTGAACCGGACTTGCTCACACGGTCCGTAATCTCTGCAATTTCAAGAATGGGATCTACTTCGGCGTGGATCTTGTTTAGCTCTCCCGCGCGCTCCAGCGCCGCAATCCACTCCCGTAGATCGTTATAAGCCAAGCAGTCCCTCGTTGACGAAACGCGATTATAAAGCAGGGCTGCGAATTGCCTGTATTCTGCCTCTCGCGGAGGATCATCGCCCCCTCGGTCCCGACGTGCCTCCGTGTTCCACAGCGGCCTCTGTGGTTATTCAAGTAAAGGTTTAACCACAGGGACACAGAGCCCACAGGGTGCTCTTAGGCGCATTTTCTCAGGACAACCGCCGAATTTTTCGACCCGAACGCGATGCAGTTGCACACTGCGTGTTCAACCGTTTTCTTCCGTCCGGAATCAGGCACATAATCCAGATCGCAGTCGGGATCAGGAGTATCAAGATTGATGGTGGGTGGAATCTGGCCGCTTTTGATTGCAACGATTGTCGCCCCAATTCCCGCACTGCCCGAAGCCCCCTGCGGATGCCCAATCTGCGATTTGAGCGCAGACATCGGCACCTGGTACGCACGGTCACCCAGCGCAAGCTTGAGGGCGCGTGTTTCGATCCGGTCGTTGAGCTCCGTCGATGTCCCGTGCAAGTTCACGTAGTCGATATTTTGCGGCGCGATTCCGGCTTCCTGCATTGCCAATTGAATCGCGCGTGCGGGTTCCTCGCCGCATTCGTGCAGCCGCACGCGATGAAATGCTTCGCAGGTCGATCCATAGCCACAGACCTCTGCCAAAATGTTTGCACCCCGAGCGCGCGCATGCTCCAGTCCTTCAAGAATGTACATCCACGCGCCCTCGCCCAGGACGAAACCGTCTCGATTCACCGAAAACGGTCGTGATCCCTGCTCCGGGGCTTCGTTCCAGGATTCAGTAAGAATTTTCATCAGAATGAACCCCTTCACAATGCCCAGGGAAATCGGCGCATCCGCCCCGCCGCTCAGCACCCAGTCGAGCCGTCCCGACTGAATCTGCCGCATGGAATACCCGAATGCGTCAGTCGAGGATGTGCAACCCGAAGTGATTACATGACTCGCACCGCGTAGCCCGAAGCGTACGTTGAGCTCACTTGAAAGTGAGCCCATGACTCCTGTCGGGACGCAAAAGAGACTCATATGTTTATACTGCTTCGTGAAAAAGAGCCGGTATTGCTCTTCCGTAAATTCCTGCGCGCCTCCACCAGAACCTATGATTACTCCGAACCGGCGTCTTTCATCGAGGCTCAACGCCGCCGGATCAATTCCCGCATCCTGAAATGCCTCGGTTGCTGCTGCAAGCGCCAGCGGCAACACGCGCGATACGTGTTTGCGCTCACGCCTTTCCACCCAGTTCAGTTCATCAAAGGCACATACTTCACCGGCTATCTGCACAGGAATCTCACTGCAATCGAAATGCGAAATACGGCGCACGCCGCTGCGCCCGGCGAGCGCCGCTTCGGTGAAAGCTTTGTTCCCTACGCCGTTCGGGCTGACAACTCCCATGCCGGTAATGACCACTCGCTTTTTCATGATGGACGCCCCCGACTATATAGGAAAGTTCTCAGACTTTTGTCAGCATCTTGGATGTCATCCCGAAAGTCGGCGTTTTTTCATCGGGCGGAGGGATTCGGCCTGGTGCGCCATTGATCCCGGCCTGAAACTCGTCCACGTCCTTTCGGGCTGGAAAACAATGGCAAGGCAAGCGAAAATAGCTCTTAACCGTTTCGCACCACATTTTATCCAGCACCACTGAGTCCGAATGCAGTCCGCAAACCCCGCGTCTAGAGACATCAACCCCTGGCTGATCGCTGTTGCCGTCATGTCCAGCACCTTCATGGAGGTGCTCGATACGACGGTAGTTAACGTCTCCCTGCCCCACATCGCCGGCAATCTTTCCGCCAGCACAGATGAAGCTACGTGGACTCTGACGTCTTATCTGGTGGCAAACGCAATTATCCTTCCCATGACCGGATGGCTGGCTAGCACTTTTGGCCGCAAGCGCCTGCTGATGCTCTCCGTTACCGGTTTCACCACAGCATCGTTTTTGTGCGGCTTAGCGCCATCCCTGCCATTCCTGATTTGTTGCCGCGTGGTGCAGGGAGCTTGCGGCGGCGGATTGCAACCGCTCTCACAGGCGATTCTGCTCGAGTCCTTCCCACCGGAAAAGCGCGGCCAGGCAATGGGCTTCTGGGCACTCGGAATCGTCGTCGCGCCCATGCTTGGCCCCGTCGCCGGCGGCTGGCTCACCGACAACTACAGCTGGCGCTGGGTCTTCTACATCAACGTTCCCATTGGGGTGATCGCACTGATTCTGACTGAACTCTTTGTCTTCGATCCGCCCTACCTGCGCCGCGAGCACGGCGGAATTGATTACTGGGGAATCGGCCTTCTCACGGTTGGCATCGGCTCGCTGCAGATCATGCTCGACAAGGGCCAGGAGGACGACTGGTTCGGCTCCCATTTCATCGTTGCGCTATGCATCCTCACCGTTGTCGGCCTGGGTGGCTTGATCATGCGCGAGCTGATGACCGAACATCCCGTCGTCGATCTTACCGTCCTTAAATTTCGCTCCTACGCTATCGGCACGTTTCTCATGAGTACTATTGGCTTCATGCTTTACGGCAGCACCGTGCTGTTGCCGCTGCTTATGCAGGAACTGATGGGCTTCACCGCAACCTGGGCCGGTATCGCCAATCTGCCTCGCGGACTCGCCTCCTTCTTAGCCATGCCTCTCATCGGCTATCTCACCGGCAAGGTGGACTCGAGGAAACTTCTTACGCTGGGCTTCATCGCCTCGGCCGTGGCGATGTATGAACTCTCCCGCTTCAACCTTAACGCTGGCGTCTGGACGTTCACGGTTCCCTTGCTGATCCAGGGTGCAGCCCTCGGCCTGATTTTCGTTCCTCTCACCACCGTGACCATGGACCCCATTCCGCGCGAGCGCATGGGCAATGCCACCAGTTTGTTCAACCTTATGCGCAACATCGGCGGCAGCATTGGCATTTCGCTGGTCGAAACCATGCAGTACCGCAAGGCGCAGGTGCACACCAACAATCTGGTGAAGTTTGTTAACCCCGGCAACCTTCCGGCGCGCCAGCTGATGAATAGCATGCGCGGAGGTTTCACGGCGAAGGGGGCCGATCCTGCCACAGCCATGCGCCAATCCTACGCTGCCATCTGGGGCATGGTGCAGCAGCAGGCTGCAATGCTCTCCTACAACGACGTCTTCCGTTTTCTGGCGCTCATGTTTGTTGTGCTCTGCCCGCTTATCTTCCTGATGCGCCGTCCGAAGGGCGGCGGCCCGATCGCGGTGCATTAGGTTCCTTCCCGATCCTTGCTTCTTTGCGCTCCGGGGCCTGGCCCATCTTTGACCCTCCACGCGCGACACCACGAAGGCTGCCCCCAGCTTTGCTGGCTTTGCAAAGCTGGGCGGGTCACCCTCGTCGCTTAGAGCCTGCAATTTGAACCAATCCGCCGCCGGCTGTGGGTCGCGTCTTCCATCGAGGGTGCGGGTTCCGGCCTTTTCTAAGTTTTCTCATCCCGCCTCCTATCCTCACCGACCAGTTGACCAGGCTTTCCACCTCCAAGAGCCGCAGCACTCGAACAGTTTTCAACCAATGCAGGCCGCTGCTGATGGCGCAGCCGCACTGGGAACAATCCGGATTCCCACCAAAGATGCATGGTTCCACTCGAGTTCGCAGGTCGGCCGAGTAGTTGGTCGACATGAATGAGAACATGCATTCACTCGGCGAACTGGGCGGTGTTTCGATAGCTTGGGCGATGCCCGCGTTCATAAGAAGCTTGGGGTAGCGTGGTTGAAGAGTTCTTAATGTTTCGGCCACGTCACGCCTCTGGGCAACACTAAGCAGTTCTTCGCAGTGCTCATTCTTTTGCGGAGTGTACAAACTCGTCCAGATGCGCACTACCTCATCCCTCGCATTCCAGAAGGCCAGGTATTCTTCCAGGTATCCGGGACGGCGCAACATCGGGGCAGTGATCGTCCAGTGAATGTTTACCTTGCAGCCCTCGATATTGCGGAGAATTCTTTCGTATGTCGCTGGCGCTCGACGGGCGTCGTGGTCTTCCGGAAGGCCATCGACTGAAACCGTGATTCTGATCCTCGGGATTTCTGTCCACTCTCTGGGAATGGGAATGACCGCGCTGGTGACCACCATGGTGTGGACCGACATCCTGCTCAGGATGGGCAACAAGCGGCTGAGCTCGCGATGCCGCACCAGCGGCTCGCCGCCGACGAGCGATAAGTGCAGAGGACGGTGGTGCTGCACCAGAGCGATGACACGATCGACCAGTTCTTCCCCCCGATAGTCCTTTAATGAGCGCAGCGTGACCTCCCCACCCAAGTGGCTCTCCCCATAGGCATAACAGCCGGGACAACGCAGGGGGCACTCACGCGTCAGTTCGATGGAAAGCATGGGAGTGCTTCCGGTAAGGATCGATTTCCATGCGGCCAGTAACTCGATTACCCGCAAGCCGGGCTTGCTCCGTTTCATACCACACCCACTTTCCGGCAATTGATGCCTGGTTGCGGCCGCTCAGTTGGCGGCGGTAGTGACGAGTTCACGGCTGGGAGCAAGAACTCCACCATTCCGCAAAACGATTTCCAAGAATTTGCGCTCATCGGAAGAGGTCTGCGTGCGAACCCCGACGAGGATCGCGCCCTCCTGAAAACACTCGTTGTAATACGAGGTTTCCTCGGCAGGGACTCCCATCGTCGCGAGCAGGCCGCTTAAATTCGGCGGCTGCCCGATGAGCACGCCAACGGCGCACACGTCGCGCTCGTCAAATCCCACGCTGAACAGCGAGGTAATCGCCTTTCCCGCGCCCAGACCTTCCCAGAAGATGGCAAAGATCCTGGTTCGCGGACTAATGCTAGTGTCTTCGCGCATGTGTTCACTCCACCTGTATTCGGGTGTTGAATGTGAAGCTGGCTTCTAACGAATAGTTGAGCGGAAGGCTAGCAAAGCCTGACGCATGTGAAGGAGAGAAGATCGGTCGCAGGTAAAATAGTGTGGGCCGCAACCGCTGCCCTGATCGGCGAGAGTAATGGCAGAACTGAAAAGAATGCGACAACTACCACAAAACTAAAGAAGATAGGCAACTTGTGAGCGGTGGTGCACGGAAGTTCGTCGAGCGCTGGCGTGACGAGCACCACCAGCACTCCTATGGCAGCGAGGACCGCCGCGTATCTGAAGGATCTGTTCATGCACTTTGGTTCAGTAGATGCCATCGCCTTCGATGTGGTTTCCACACTCTTTGGCTGCTTGCGATGGCAACAGGCGATGGCTTGAATGGCAGACTGCACGAGATGCGCGCTGAAATTGAAAGAGCGATAAAGCTTCTGCGAGGGGAGGCAATGCGCGGTGTGGAGCGGGGATGAAATTGAGCGGCCCGAGACATAGGTAACAGATCGTACCGGACACATAGGTTACACTTTCTTCCCTTTCGGGGAGGAACGTGGATGCCATGGAAGGAGTGTTCGGTCAT
>Ga0335081_10001635_pt1 | contig 35795 bp, 25 predicted proteins | sample Lox_Sample_35_FD_206713 | JGI IMG/M metagenome (GOLD analysis project Ga0335081, IMG submission 206713) | Soil microbial communities from Loxahatchee National Wildlife Refuge, Florida, United States - Lox_Sample_3.5 | ecosystem: Environmental > Terrestrial > Soil > Wetlands | place: USA...
AACGTCCGGAGGGACCTGAAGGCCCCTATCGTGGAGCCTATCCTGATACAGGTTGATGATCGATTTCAGATGCGCCCATTCTTGCGGCACGCCTGGATCCAGGGAATGGGTGCCCCTATATTCCTTTGAAATACCTTCAAAGAAGTCGATGCTCAGGCCTAGAACAGAAGTCCCATAATGTTCAATGAACCTTCGGTAGGAGTCCAGCCCCAACTCGGCATTGCCGGTATCGCTGATAAACGCATCGACCGTTTCTTCGTTCATTCCGCAATAAAGAATGGAATTGAGAATGCCGGGCATGGAAGGATAGGACCCGCTACGTACAGACAGAAACAGCGGGTGCCTCGTCCCTCCGAACGTTCTCCCCGTCTTCGTCTCGATAGACCCGACCGCCTTGTGGAGGAAATCGAGAAAATCCGGTTTATCCTGGTCACCGGCTGGAACCGCGGCCTGACCTGCGGGAAGAACAACACCGGCAGGGACGTTTAGTCCTTTTTGGTTCGCAAGTATAAGATTTTTTGCCTTGTTTCCGAGAATAGGTCCTAGCCTCAATGCATCCTGCCCCGGAACGGCATGGATATCGTAGAATTCTTTTTCCCGCGATGACGCAACTTCCCTTTCCTCCATAACATATATTCGGTGCGCCTGCGAACGCAAAACTTTGATAACCTCATCGAGCAGACGGTCGGACTCAACCAATCCGGGAATGCTGCTCAGGATGTCCCGTAAGACCGCGTCCACTGCCTTTTCCATAAAACCAGGTGAAGAGGTATTCAAAATCAGGAGGTGTTCAGGAAGATCTTCTTGCGGAAAACTCTTCAGAATCTCCTGAAGCGGCACATGGAAAATCCTACTGATCGAGGAGACGAGCCAGGCAAGCTCCTTCTGCCACATCTTCAACACGTCGATGATCTGTGTTGGATGCAGCCGGTCTTGTTCGAGAACCGTGATAAACTCGTCGATCCGGACATTCTGAATGCCATACTGCTTGAGGGCCTGCCATGCAGCACTAAGAGAGGTGAGCCACTTCCGCTGGTCATCATGGGTTGCTGTTGATCCTTTTTTTTCGACTTCGGTGATGATCATCTCCAGAAGGACCGGCATTTCTTCCCCGCGCCGCATCAACTCGCAAAGAGCGTCGAACTTACGTTCATGATACGTACCGAGTACAGATGGAATTCCGAAGGCGATATGTCTCTTGAAATAAAGTGATTCTTGCGCTTCCGTCGTTTCCTGGGACAGGATAATACTCTTGAGTTCCTTAAGCCGGACGACGGTATCGAAAAGGCCAGTATGGACATCGGAGATCGCAGCATCCCTGTTCACGAGAGAATATTTTCGCGAAATCTCCTTGTAAAGTTTGCACAGGAGCTTCACTTTTGTTCTCGCCTCGGCGTCATTGCCTTCACTATCGTAAAGACGTTTATCGATCGCATCATCATCAAGTTGCAGTATCCGTTCAAGATGCAGCCCTTTTTCATCCAGCACTCTCACGTCCTTGAAAAAGGGAATAATTATCGCAGCATATCGTTTCATGAGCCAGGGATCAGCTTTGGCAGCTATATCGACCGATACTACGTTCTTCAAGAGCCATGGATCGTTCAAAACCCAGGCCTTCAAAACATTCTCGATGAGACGTATGTTGTTGCTACTCGCGTTCACATGTACCTGTTTCCGGAGGAAATAAATGACCGCGTCATTGCCCCAAGCATCAAGCTCCGTGGAATAGTCCCTGATTCTGTTTACGGCACCCACATCGTTGAAATAAACGGGAAACATCGATAGCAGCAGGAAGTTCAGGAGATAGTTTCCCTCCATCGCAGAAGAGTTCAAAAAGGCCGAAACCCTGCGCTGAAACAGCTGGTCATCAGGGATCAATACCCCGCCCACCGCAAGGTTCACCGTCACTTGGACCAGTACATTTTCGAGCAATACGCCTCCAACGCCGAGCAATTCCATGAATCGAGTTAATTGCTCCAGATGCAGGGGATTTACAAGTTCTGCCCATGTATCCGGTGATATACCCCGAACCCGGGCCGCGGGGATTAAAATCGCTCGAAGACCGTCGCGGTACTGAGCTATCAGACTGCTTCGGCCGGAATGGAGAATTGACTTGGCAACAGCGGGCGCCAGCATGATCCGATTCTTCAGCACAGAACCGCTCTCGTTAATCCTGCGCAGCAGTTCTGCACACAACTCCGACTTGTCGAGACTGATCAGGCGTTCAAGAATCCCGGGCAGGAAGGTGCTGACGGTTTCCACTGCGCGATAGGACAGGTGAGATGCCATGGACAGGTACATGGCTATGACCTCGACTAGGGGACCGGCTAATTCTGGGGAAAGGTCCTTTTCTGCAACATCGAACAGGAGCCAGACAGCCCTCCGGTCATCAAGAATATCGAAATCAAGGCCTGCGATCAATCCCACTGCCCCGCAGATATCGCCTCTTTCCACCCGCAACTCTGCCTCGTGAAGAGACTGCACCATCCGCTGATATCCCGACTCTCCGAACCGCGCCAGCATTTCAGCGTCCCGGGCTGGAATTCTTGCAGTGAGAGGGTCAAGGACCCGATTCTGCAGAAACATCAGGGAAGAGGCAGCAGTTCGGAGCGACGTGATGAACAGCAGCACTAGTGCCCGGAGGTCGAGGTTAGGGAATTTATCCCGAACCCGTTCAAGCGATGCAGCAGCACGGCGTGCCTGAGGGGAAAGGTTGATTGAAGACCGGGAGAGCAACGTTGCCCAGAGTTCGGTCAGGGAACGCAGGCGGGTCAGGTCAATCTCATGCTCGATCAGCAAGTCCAGGAGATCGAAATAGTTGGATATTGGTTTGCTCTGATCAGCGCTATTGGTATGCTCTGCGGCAAGGATCGTGAATCGGGCAAGTATGCCGAAAGCCCGGTAAAATGCCTCTGCTGAACTCCAGTAAAAATCGCGTGCAAAGTCAGACACTTTTTCCGAAAACGCAGCCCAATCCTTCTTGGTGGAGTAGGCCTGGGAAACGATATCCTCGGCTTTGCGCAGCAGGCCCACCTTATCCCGCAACGGCGACGTGAGCAATGTGAGGTCAATTCCAGCGAGTTCTTTCGAAAGCTCAACAGCTGAAATATACAGCCCGTCTGCATTCAACTTTTTCAGCAGGAACGTTCCGATATGCCTGCCGGACTGCACGATATCGATCTGGAGGTCATGAGCCTCAGCAATGCGTATGCTGTCCGCTTTGAAGGCAAACGAGCCATTCTTAAGCACAACGCGCGATAATTCGACGCCGCTCCGGTTCAGTGACGCCACATAATCACCCTCGGGCATCGCGAGTACCGTTCCTTGCAATGTCGTTTCCGCCCCGTCGTCGTTCATACAAAAATCCTTTGCCACAAGGGATGTAACGTTTCCCTTGTATGCCGTAGCAAGAGTACCAACGAGGTAATCAAAACTGCAAATACTGTTTGTCGTGTTCACCATTCCTGTCATGAAAAATCCTTGACTTTAGGTTGAGGGGAAGACACGAACAATCCTCTCTTATATTTAAAATAGCACTAACAAGGAGGAAATGGTAATGGATGATTCGTTATTGAAGCATAAAGTATGAAGACCCTGAGCCTGCTGTCTACCCCTTTATCCGGAATCGTCTTTAAAAGAGTATTTTGCGGTACAAGGATTTCCCGTGCATAGGCTTGCCGTACAAATTTAGAAGTCGGAATATAGCGTTTTTTGGGAAGTTACAGCGAAACGATAAGAGACTCAAGGCGAAAAAAGAGGGTCCTTTGTTATCTGGAGTACTTGAAATATATGGGGAACCGGGAGTCCGGTCCAGGATAGCATTTGACGGTTTGCAGAAGATGAAGTAACGGCCTGCTATTTATTCAGCAGTGCTGCCGCTTCCTTGGCAAAATAGGTAAGGATGATGTCCGCACCAGCGCGTTTGATCGATACCAGCGACTCCATCATGGCGCGCTCGCCGTCTATCCAACCGAGCCTTGCAGCGGCCTTGATTATGGAGAACTCACCGCTTACGTTGTAGGCTGCTACGGGCAGTTTAAAATTCTGCTTTACCTGATAAATAATATCGAGATAGGACAGTGCTGGTTTTACCATAACAATGTCCGCGCCTTCATCGATGTCTAAGGCAACTTCACGCAGGGCTTCGCGGCTGTTCGGCGCATCCATCTGGTAAGACCTGCGATCACCGAACTGAGGCGTCGATTCCGCCGCTTCCCGGAACGGTCCGTAAAAACTCGAAGCGTACTTCGCCGCATAGGACATGATTGGCGTGTCGGTGAATCCCTCGCTGTCCAACAAATGGCGAATGGCGCCGACTCTACCGTCCATCATATCCGACGGCGCAACCATGTCCGCTCCGGCTTTCGCATGGGAAACCGCTTCCCTGGCCAGCAGTTCGAGCGTCGGGTCGTTCTGGACAACGCCGTTCTTGATCACGCCACAGTGGCCGTGGCTCGTGTATTCGCACAGGCACACATCGGTGATGACGATGAGGTTGGGAATTTTGTTCTTAATGGCCTTGATTGCATGCTGGACAATCCCTTCGTCCGAGTAAGCTTCGCTGCCGACTTCATCCTTGTGTTCGGGGATGCCGAAAAGCAATACCGCCGGAATACCAAGATTCTTCACCTCTTCGCAGTCTTTTACGATGTTGTCGATGGATTGTTGATAGTTCCCCGGCATGGACCCGATTTCTTTTTTTACCCCTTTGCCGTGGGTAACGAAAAGCGGATAAATAAAATCATCGGGTGAAAGCTTTGTTTCCCGAACCATGCGTCGCAGGTTTTCGTTTGCCCGTAGCCTTCGCGGTCTATATAGAGGCTGAAACATGAAATCTCCTGGATGTCTTCTATAAAAGGTGTGGTGCTGGGAAAAAGGGGTTTTTATCTCTGCCCCGATCTCGTTGCCCTCTATGGCTTTGTGATTTAGCTGCAGCCGCAGCCACTGGATCCGCAACCATTGCCATGGTTGTGGCTCGGTTCTTCCCCACCACCACACCCGCAGCTTCCGCCAGCAGGGGCACCGTTCGGGAAACCGAGGACAAAGCCTTCGCCGCGCTCGTCACTGATAAAGCCGAGTTCAGCCCCATCGAGCACCTTGACCGTCGATGCGTCGACGAAGAGTTTTGCACCGCTCACTTCAACGACCGTATCGCCGTCTCCCGCTTTGTCATCAATCATGATTTCATAGGAAGGCCCGCAGCATCCCCCTCCGCCTGAGGTAACTCGCAATCCGTGGTTCGGCATTCCTTCAGCCTTGAGGATTTCCTTAATCTTGTCCGCTGCAATTTCTGAAATGGTAATCATAACTTCTCCTTTTGTTTACCGCCTATGAACGGGATGAAATTGATGCACTGCACCGTTCTCCCATCTCGTCCTATTTTTACTTTTTATTATTATAGTAATCCACAAGTGCATCAACGAGGGCGGGTATAGTATAGCTTGTCGGCATGACATCAATCTTCATCCCGTATTCCTCAGCGGTCTTTGCGGTAACAGGACCGATGCAGGCGATTGAAACGCCGCTTAATAGTGTTTTATAACCTTTTTGGCCGATCATTTCAACAAAATTGTGAACCGTGGAAGAACTCGTAAAAGTAACCGCAGAGATTTTTTTGTCCTCAAACAATTTTACAGCGCGCGCCACATCAGTCGTGGGTTTTACGTTTTCATAGGCTGTTACCACGGTCACTTCGGCCCCTGCTTCCTTCAATTTATCTGGAATAATGTCACGCGCGATCCTCGCCCGCGGTATGAGGAATTTTTTCCCTTTCACCTTCTCTCCACCAAGTGCATTAATTACGCCCTCAGCTTTGAATTCCGCGGGAATAAGGTCTGCACGAAGTCCGAAGTCAACCAGGATTTCGGCTGTTTTCGGTCCAACTGTGCAAATACGTATGCCTTTGAGCATGCGGATATCGTGGCCAAGTTCGCGGAGCCGCGACATGAAAAACTTAACAGCGTTTGCGCTCGTAAAAATGAGCCAATCATAGGATTCCACATCGTTAATGACTTTATCGAGCTCATCCCACCTCGCTGGTGGGACGACATCTATGGTTGGCAGTTCTATAGTTGTAGCACCGCGGTCGATCAGCATGTCAGCGAAAACACTCGCCTGTCCGCGCGAACGTGTCACCATAATGCGTTTTCCGAAGAGCGGCTTCGACTCGTACCAGTTCAACTTCTCCCTGAGTCGTACTACTTCGCCGACGACAATTATTGCCGGCGGGCCGAGTTTCGCCTCTTTTACCTTTGTGACGATGTCCCGGAGCGCGCCAGTCACTACTCGCTGGTCAGTGCGCGTTCCCCATTGAATTAGGGCAATCGGGGTTTCAGGACTCCTACCATGCCTTGTCAGGTTATCGACGATGCTCTGGAGATTCTTCATCCCCATGAAGAACACCAGTGTGCCGATGCCTGTCGCGATGCGGTTCCAATGCACCTTCGATTCTTCTTTCGTGGGATCCTCGTGGCCCGTAACAAAAGCAACGCTTGCTGTATGCTCGCGATGGGTTAGCGGGATACCCGCATAGGTAGGTACCGCTGTAGCTGCGGTAACGCCGGGAACGACATCAAAGGGGATGCCGCTGTCCACTAGTTCCTCAGCTTCCTCACCGCCTCTGCCGAAAATGAAGGGATCGCCTCCTTTCAAGCGCGCTACAATTTTTCCTTCACGTGCCTTTTGAACGATCAGGGCATTTATTTCCTCCTGCGGGAGTGTGTGTCTGCCGCCCTGTTTTCCAACGTAAATCAATTCTGACTCGGGACGCCTGTGATCGAGAATCCGCTCATTGGCGAGGTAATCGTAAATGACCACGTCGGCCTTTTTTACGCATTCAAGTCCTTTTACGGTGATAAGCCCTGGATCGCCCGGTCCTGCACCAATGAGATAAACTTTTCCAGATGCCGTTGTCATAGGTAGTTCGCCTGAAATAAATTTACCGCGAAGACGCCAGATACACGAAGAGATACGAACGATACTGCTCGAATACCTTCGCGATCTTCGCGCCTTAGCGGTTCGAAGATTCCGGTCCTGATAATTAGTTTTCCAGCAAATTGTTGCCGCTGAAATCGGTATTGTGCCCGTAGACTTCCCGCAGGATCACATCGGCGCCACGGGACAGAAGTATCTCTGCCAGCGTTACACCTAGTTTCTCCGCCTTTTCGGGTTCTCCTTCGATGGTGTCCTTGATAATACGCTTTCCGTCGACGCTTCCGACCAATCCAATGAGACGGAGCCTGCCTTCTTTCATCTGGCCGTAGCATGCTATCGGCACCTGACAGCCACCTTCAAGCCTGCGCAAAAGTGCGCGTTCAGCGGTCACGCAAATCCGCGTGTCGGTATGGTTAAAAAACGCGATGAGATCGTTTAGTTCACGGTCATCAACACGGCACTCTATCCCCAGCGCGCCTTGGCCGATTGCTGGGAGGCTGATGTCCGGCTCTATGTATTCCGTTACATTTTCAGCGAGCCCAAGGCGTTTGATACCGGCAGCCGCCAAAATGATCGCGTCAAACTGCCCTTCTTTAAGTCGCCTGAGTCGGGTATCTACATTTCCACGCAGTTGATGGATTACAAAATCAGGCCTTGCATGCATGAGCTGTGCCTGACGCCTGAGGCTGCTAGTGCCGATGTTTGCTCCTTGGGGGAGGTCTTTGAATTTTACCTTGTTCCGCGTCAGCAGCGCGTCTCTGGCATCTTCACGTTTGGTAATGCAGGACAGGTGAAGGCCGTCTGGAAAAAAAGTTGGCACATCCTTCATGCTGTGTACCGCAATGTCGATTTCATTACCCAGCATGGCCTCTTCAATCTCCTTCACGAAGAGCCCCTTCCCGCCGACCTGCGCAAGTGGGACATCGAGAATCTTGTCCCCGGTGGTCTTGATCTTGGTGATCGGCACGGTTATCCCGGCATATTTTTTCTCGAGTTCCGATTTAACCCACTCCGCCTGCCACAACGCTAGTGCACTTCCCCGTGATCCGAGCCTGATCTGTTTACGCAATGAAAATCTCCTGACTTAATATTTTTGTCCGTTTACGGTCTTTTATGAACGTGTACAGTTTTCTCTCGCCCATCAGCTTAATGATCAGAGCTTAGTAAACCGAAAATCTTACCGGCACTTACTTTCTTTTTCCTTGCCACGAGAAGGTTCTTCCTTTGTATTTTGATTGATTGTTCTCTCATGCACAGGCCGCGTAAGCTCTCGGTCCAAGTTGAACAATCGGCGTGCGACTGCGATGGTGTTGTCGTTTTCACCCGCCGTAGAAGCGGCTTGTTTCAGCACCACCAGTGGAGCGTGCAGGAGCTTGTTTACGATCGCTTGAGACATAATGTCCATCGCCTGCTTTTGATCTTCATTGAGTTCGTTCATTGAACTAAGGGTTTTATCCAGTTCCCTCTTTCTGATGTCCTCCACTTTTTCGCGAAGATCCACGATGGTAGGAACGGCATCAAGGCCACGCTCCCATTGAAGATAGGTTTCAACTTCAAGGGTGATGAGTTCTTCAGCCTTTTCCGCCTCTTTGGCCCTACCCTCGGCATTGACATCTACTTTGCTCTGCAGGTCATCGATATCATAGAGATACACATTGTCGACCTTATCGACCTCTGGGTCGATATTTCTCGGATTAGAGATGTCGATCATGAAAATCGGTTTGTTGCGCCGTTCTTTCAGCGCCCGGTTTATCATGTCACGACTGACGACATAATAAGGAGCACCGGTTGCGCAGATAAGAATATCCACCATGACTAGCGCATCGGGAAAATGTTCGAACCGGATAGCATCACCTTTGAATTCCATGGCAAGTTCCTCGGCGCGTTCAAACGTGCGGTTCGCAACCATGATGTTTTTCACGCCGTTGCCAAGGAGATGTTGGGCCGCGAGTTCGGCCATCTCACCGGCGCCGAGGAGCATGACGTGTTTCCCATCAAGTATGCCAAATATTTTTTTTGCGAGTTCAACAGCGGCTGAACTGATGGAAACCGCTCCTTCGGCTAGTTTTGTTTCTGTGCGGACCCTTTTTGCGACGGAAATGGCTTTTTTGATCAATTTATTGAGGATTGTGCTCGTGGTCCTGGTTTTTAGCGCGATATCGAAAGCGTCCTTAAGTTGTCCCAGTATCTGCGCCTCGCCGAGCACCATGGAGTCGAGGCTCGAAGCAACACGGAAGGTGTGACGCACTCCTTGGGCATCAGGATACACATAGAGCGCTTTCTCCAGCACATTCCGGGAAAGGTTGTGATAATCCGAAATAAACTGCTTGATCCGGTCAACCCCCCTGGCGCTGTCGTCAACCGAAGCATAGATCTCTACACGGTTGCATGTTGAGACTATGAGGCATTCACGCATGCCTTCATAGGTCATCAGCTTTCTGAGCGCGTCAGGAAGTATACCCTCGGGAAAGTTGAGCTTCTCCCGGACTTCAATGGGTGCTGACTTATGACTGAGACCTACTACAATAATTCCCATGTATGTATTACCTTAAAACGTATGTTTCCCGATGTTAACGCGGCTCACGACAAAGAAGCTAAGCAGGACAAAAACAAATCCGACAATGGAGAGGACCGCCATTTTTCTGCCCCGCCATCCGATCGTGCGAAGATGGAGGAGCACCAGATAGATCACCCAAGTGATTAATGACCAAGTCTCCTTCGGGTCCCAACTCCAGTAGGTACCCCAGGCGCTGTTGGCCCAGATTGAACCGGTGATCATGCCGATCGTAAACAGCGGCCAGCCGAGTGTAAGGGCCTTGTAACTGAGCGTATCCATGATATCAAGCGAAGGCAGCCGGTGAAAGATCGCGCCCAGATGCTTGGCTTTAAGCTGGCGCTCCTGGATGAGGTACATGACCGAAATAATGCACGCGAACGCAAAGGCAGCATCTCCGAGGACGGCAAAACTCGTATGGATTCCGAGCCAGCCACTTTTGAGTATCGGGTTCATTTCCTTGATGTCGCTAGATAGAAGAAAGACGGGAAGCATGAGAACGACAACAAGTGGAAGCATGAATGAACCAAGCGCGGCAATCTTATACCGGAACTCCATGATCAGGAACACAAAAATCATCCCCATACCGAGGAAGTTGATTGCCTCAAAGAAGCCAGTTATGGGGATTCTGCCTGACTCGGACCAGCGAAAGACGAAATAGCCTATATGACAGAGAAATCCGGCAAGCGTTGCCCAGAGAGCCGCCTCCCCGGTCCATTTATGAATTGGCTTGAAAATGTAGACAACGTATCCTACTGCCGCCAGCAGATACGCGACCGTTGCTGCTTGAAAAAATAGAAGATTCATGCGGTCATTCCCCTGAATGATGAACTGCGCTAAATGGTGGATATTACTTTTTAACACCTTATAAAGTCAAGGGAAAAAGAATTTGATCCATCTGCAACTAGGACGAACATTCAATTCGTAAACATCTTCGTGGCTTGAACCGGAACAAATATGCAACGGCGATAATGCTCGTTTTATGCAGGGATCAGTTTTCCCTCAGTCATCCTGAGCACCCTGTCAGCCCTGACTGCGAGTTTATCGTTATGGGTCACGATGACAAAGGTAATTTTTTTCTGCCTATTGATGGAGAGGATAAGATCATGAACCGCCTCTCCGGTGTGACTGTCCAGGTTGCCTGTCGGTTCGTCCGCCAGAACGACATCGGGTCCGAGCATGAGCGCTCGCGCCACGGCAACACGCTGCTGCTCTCCTCCGGACATTTCCCCAGGCCGATGATGGAGCCTTCCGCTCAGTCCAACATCGCTCAGAATCGCTGTGGCTTTTTCCATGGCGTCGCCCCGGTTCATTCGGCGGATAAATGCTGGCATCAAAACGTTTTCAAGCGCAGAAAACTCGGGGAGAAGATGGTGAAATTGGAAGATAAATCCCACATGCTCGTTTCTAAATCGGGCTATCTGATTCGCATCCAGTGCGAAAACATCGCTGCTCCCATAGAGGACCTTGCCGGAACTGGGCCGGTCAAGAGCACCCAGTATATGGAGAAAAGTGCTTTTCCCGACGCCCGATGCGCCCACAATGGCAAGCATCTCACCTTGACGAATATCGAGGTCGATGCCATCCAGCACAGGCAACTGCACCGGTCCGCTCATGAATGTTTTCGTGAGCTTCTGAACATGAATGATATTCTGTGCTATTTCTTTTCTCCTGGCTTGTCGCCATCCTTCAATTTCTCAACGGTTTTTTCAATGGTCGTGGCTTTATGCTCTATTGTCTGCTTTACGTCTTCTGCTTTGGTTCCTACTCCGCTGAGCCAGTTGGCGGTCTTCTTCAAGATATTGCCGCCCCCCATGATGACAAATACCATGACCACCAGCGCGATAAAAATCAGTACTAATATAAACCGTTTCAGCTTTCCGCCCTTTGGAGCCATAGATACCTCCTTAATCGAAAAAAATAAAAAACACAAAATAACAAAAAACAAAGCTATTCATACCGGAGAACCTCAACAGGGTCCTGTCGCGCGGCCTGCCAAGAGGGGTATAGGGTGGCAAGAAAACTGATGCCGAGCGCTGTCAGGGCGATAAACAGGACATCAAGACCGGAGGTCGTGAGCGGCAAGTGACTAACCTGGTATACATCCTTCGGGAGTGAGATAATGTCTGTTTTCGTAAGTATCATGACAGCGCTGGAGCCGATGATGACTCCGATGGCCGTACCCACGCTACCGATTGCTAGTCCGGCGAACATGAATATTTTCACAATACTTGCCGGTGACGAACCCATCGACTTCAGGATCGCGATCTCCCGGTTCTTTTCCATGACAATCATGGTAAGCGTCCCAATGATGTTGAACGATGCTACAACGATGATGACTACCAGGATAAGCGACATCCCGATTTTTTCCAGCAGAAGGGCGGAAAAAAAGTTTTTGTTCATTTCCATCCAGTTGCGGGTGTAGAACGGATAACCGACGGCCGTTTGAATCGCGGACGCAATCCTGTCTGCGTCATAGATCCGGTCAATCCTCACCTGAATTCCGCTCACCCGACCCGGCATATCAAAAAATTTCTGCGCATCCGGCAGTGAAATATACACGAACCCTGTATTGTAGTCGTACATGCCAGCGTCAAAGAGTCCGGTAACCGTGAATTTTTTCATCTTGGGGACCATCCCGAGAGGCGTCTCTTCACCCAGAGGATTTACCATGGTGACGATGTCACCAACAGACACGCCTAGTTTGCGCGCAAGATCTTCTCCGATGATGATCCCTGGCCGTTTCTGGCCTGTCTGATCGAGGTCTTTCAACGTACCAGCCGTCATATTCTTGGCAAGATCAGTAACGTTTGGTTCCGTCGCGGGGTCTATGCCACGCACCACGACTCCCTGCATGCGTTCCTTGGTGGCAACCATTGATTGGCCATATATAAATGGCGTCGTAGCCGTTACATGTGGCACCTTGTCGATCTTTTCCTCCAGCGCCTCGTCATTGCTCACGCCGTTGCCAGTGTATTCCATAACAACTATATGAGGCAGTGCAGAGAGGATCCTGTCTCGAAAATAATCCTGAAATCCAGTCATCACAGCCAGTGTGATGATGGAGGTGGCGACCCCGATTACCACTCCGGCAATCGAGATGAACGTATTAAGTGAAATGGTGCCATACCGTTTTTTTGTTTTCAAATAGCGGAGGCTGATGAATATTTCGTAGGGTATTTTCATGAACAATTAAGTTTCGAATCTTGGGCCTCAAATCCCACGTTTTCACAACTGTCGACACTAATGTGAGCCCCTGAGACCGGAAGCAGCATTATGATTTTTCCTTCTTCATCTGCGGGAAAAGGATAACATCCCTTATGGAATTCGATCCTGTCAGAAGCATAACGAGGCGGTCTATGCCGATGCCTTCACCGGCTGCTGGCGGCATGCCGTACTCGAGCGCTCGGATGAAGTCCTCGTCCATCTGATGGGCTTCCTCATCCCCGGCTTCGCGTTCCGAAACCTGTTTCAGAAATCTTTTCTTCTGATCCACTGGATCATTCAATTCCGAAAAAGCGTTTGCCAGTTCTCTTCCAACGATGAAGAGTTCAAATCGCTCGACATAATCAGGGTTATCATCGCGTTTTTTTGAGAGCGGAGATATATCCGTGGGATAATCGATAATAAAGGTTGGCTGGATAAGCTTCGGCTCCACCATGGCTTCAAATATTTGATTGAGCACCTTGCCCATAGGCTCTCCGACTTTCATGCTTGCTCCGAGTTTGCGCGCGTACTCCAGTGCCTTGTCTTCCTGTTCTAAGACCTCAACTGGCACCCCGACCTCCCGCAGCGAGTCCATATAGGTGATCCGTTTCCAAGGCGGTGCAAGATTGATCTTATGACCCTCATATTCCACGTTGGTCGTGCCAAGTACATCCTGTGCCACGGTGCTGATCATCGTTTCTGTCATCTCAATGAGATCCAAGTAGTCAGCGTAGGCTGTGTAGAATTCGAGCATGGTGAATTCCGGATTATGCCTCGTCGAGATCCCTTCATTCCGGAAGTTGCGGTTGATTTCATAGACCCGCTCGAAGCCGCCGACGAGCAGTCGCTTGAGATACAATTCTGGGGCGATACGCAGGAAAAGATCCATGCCCAGCGCGTTGTGGAATGTTTTAAATGGCCTGGCCGTAGCACCTCCGGGAATCGATTGCATCATCGGTGTTTCCACTTCGAGATATCCTCGGGAGTTCAGGAACGAGCGAATCGTCTGAATGATCCTCGTGCGCATGATGAAGACCTTTTTTACGTCCGGGTTGACAATAAGATCGACATACCGCTGGCGGTAGCGGAGTTCGACGTCTGTGAGGCCATGCCACTTTTCCGGCAGCGGACGGAGCGATTTAGAGAGAAGTGAGAACTTTTCAACCTCGACCGTAAGTTCATTGGTTTTGGTCCGGAAAAGGAATCCCTTCGCTCCAATAAAGTCGCCAATATCAAGCTTCTTAAACAATCCGTAATGGTCATCACCCAGAATATTCTTCTGAAAATAAAGCTGGATCCTACCAGACCCGTCCTGGATATGGCTGAAGCAGGCCTTGCCGAAGCTGCGCATGGCGACCATTCTTCCAGCAACGGTCACTTCAATGCGTTCTTTTTCCAGGTCTTCCTTGCTGGTCTGGCCATATTTATCCTGCAGGTCCTGTGCAGCAGCGGTGACCGTGAACTTTCCAGCATAGGTCTTAACGCCACTTGCGCTGATCTCATCCAGTTTTTTGAACCGTTGCTGGATAAGTTCGTTGTAATCTTCCATGAAATACCCTTTCAAGCAACAAGACAATATAACGGGCTGGCACTCAGGTTTAATTTAAGGTCATTATGCCAGGGGCCCGATGAAAATGTGGCACGGGGGCAAACAGCCACTAGCCAGTCAGCATCCTTAGTACTTGAAGATACTTGTCGCTCGTTTTCATTACCACATCATCGGGGAGGACCGGCGCCGGTGGCTTCTGGTTCCAGGTAAGCGAGATTAGGTAATCTCTGACGAATTGTTTATCAAAACTTTTCTGTGTTACGCCCTCCTGATAGTCACTCTTCGCCCAGAACCTCGATGAATCGGGCGTGAGAACTTCATCTATCAGGATGACCCGTCCGTTATGGATTCCAAACTCAAGCTTCGTGTCCGCTATGATAATTCCTTTGCGTTCAGCAATTTCACAAGCCTTTTTATAGATTGCCAAAGCATAGGTTTTTGCTTTTTCGGCGACATCTTGTCCCACAAGTCTCACAACTGTTTTAAAATCTATATTTTCATCATGTTTGCCGATCGCAGCTTTTGTCGAGGGCGTAAATATTGGTTCCGGCAGGCGCGACGCTTCTGTGAGACCGGCGGGAAGCTTGATGCCGCTGACCGAACCCGTTGCCTTGTACTCCTTAAGACCCGAGCCGGTCAGGTATCCGCGAACAATGCACTCAATGGGAAGGGGTTCCGATTTTTTTACGAGCATACTCCTTCCATCGAGTATTGCCGTATGACGACGACATTCTACCGGATACTGCGCTACGTCGGTTGTAATCAGGTGATTCGGCACAATGGTTTCAGTCTGTGCGAACCAGTATTTCGAGATCTGCGTCAGCACCCTGCCTTTTTCCGGTACCGCATTCGGCAGTACAACATCAAAGGCTGATATCCTGTCCGTTGCGATTATAAGCAGTGCCTTGCCGAGATCATAAATGTCCCGTACTTTCCCCCTTAAGGGCGGTTTCAACCCTTCCAGATTCGTCTCAAGCACCATCGGTGTTATCATCTTCACCTCTCACCTGACTTTCGGGAGCATATATCAATATCCGGATACGGGAAATTCGGTTCCGCCTCAGCCGGAGGACGGTAAACAGCATATTCTCATGCCTGACCTGGTCACCTTCTGCGGGTAATCGCCCGAACAACCCTAGAACGAATCCTCCCAGGGTCTCAAATTCATCCTCCGGGAGCTTCACCCCGAGCTTTTCGTTTACTTTCCCGATGTCTGTTCTTCCGTCAATGACATAGCGGTTCGCGGCGACCTCGTGAATTTCACGCAGTTCTTGTTCCTGCTCGTCACGGATGTCACCCACAATTTCCTCGATCAGGTCTTCCATTGTGACTAGTCCATCTGTTCCGCCATATTCATCGCCGACGAGGGCAAGGTGAATACGTTTTTCACGCATTTCCTTCAGGAGAACGCTTACATTTTTATTCGGCGGCACGATATATGGCTTCCGGAGCACACTCGACAGTTGAACAGGTCTGTTCTCCATATGAAGCGCAAGGATATCTTTGAGATAAACGATTCCTATGATATTATCGATCGTTTCACTGTACACGGGCAATCGGGAAAAACCCTGTTCATTCATCTTTCGGAGAATGGAATCGATATCCGAACTTTTCTCTACGGCGACGATTTCTGTCCGCGGTACCATAACTTCTTTGACAAGAGTATCAGTGAATCGGAAGACGCTGTGAATCAGGTCCTCTTCTGAAGGCTCGAATACACCGCTTTTACGTCCCTCCCGGATAAGATATTTCACCTCGTCTTCAGAGATAAAACTCGATTCTTGGCCCTTTTCGATCTGGAACAGTCGCATGACGCATTTATTTGAGAGATCAAGTACCCTCAGTATCAGAGACAGCGTCCGCGAAAGAAACTCTATCGGCTTCGCTGTAAAAAAGGCAATCCTTTCCGAATGCCTGATTCCAATGGATTTCGGCACCAGTTCTCCGATTACTATCGTGAAATACGTGATCAGGCCGACAACGATGGCTACGGAGAGGGGTTCAGCTGCCTTCTGTATGAAACCGATCTGGAAAGATAGCAGCATCGGTTTTAAGTGAACGACGGCGATAATGCCGCCGATCGCGGCTGCCAGAGTGCCAACAAGGGTGATCCCGATCTCAACAGTGGCAAGAAAGCGCTCAGGCTCCTCTTGGAGCCGCTGCACTCTTCTCGCTGCGGGATTGCCGCTTTTGACGAGGTGTCTTACCCGGCTTTTCCTGAGCGAAATGAGGGAAATCTCGGATGCCGCAAAAAAACCATTCACGATAACCAATGATGCAATCACGAGGATGTCGAATAGAAGCATAGATTATGAGAAATTCCAGTTACCGAACCACAGAACTCAATAGTTTCCAGTGCCCGATGATATTTTCGTCCATGCGAGTTAGCAACGTATGAACTCGCTTCTAACTACAGGGGAATTCCTTCCGTATGTTACAATTACGGATGTTCAGGCTTTACATTTTTGTCAGTGTTTTAGAACCCATACTCATTCCAGCGGCCATCGACTTTCCTCTGTACCTGCGGGTCCATCCTAATTTCATCGGGCCAAGGCCTATTAAAACCCTCTCCCGGGCCTTTGCGGGTGGCATCGATTCCCATCTTGCCGCCAAAACCAATCTGAGGGCAAGAATGATCGAGAATATCCAGAGGCCCGTCCATGATGACCACGTCCCGCTGAGGGTCCACGTGGTTCATGACCTTCCAAGTCACCTCTGAATAATCATGGATATTTACGTCCTCGTCGCAAACGACCACGAACTTTGACAGCATGAGCATGCCGGTCCCCCAGATCGTGTTGATGACTTTTTTACCGTGCCCCGGGAACCGCTTTCTGATCTTCACAATCACGTTGTTGTGAAATACCCCTTCGATGGGCATGTCCATGTCGATGACGTCGGGCGCGACCATTTGCAGAAGCGGGAGAAAGATACGCTCCGTTGCCTTGCCGAGATACGCATCTTCTTGCGGCGGTCGACCTACGAGCGTGGCTGGATAGATAGCATTCTTTCGGTGCGTAATTGCGGTAATATGGAACACGGGGTACTCGTCCGCTTCGGAATAGTATCCGGTATGGTCTCCGAAAGGGCCTTCCACCCTACGTTCATTTGGATCAACGAAACCCTCAAATACGAATTCCGCTTCGGCGGGTACGCGCAGATCGATCGTCTTGCACTGAACTACCTCGAGTGGCTTCTTTCTCAAGAACCCCGCAAAGAGAAATTCACCGATAACCGGCGGGAGGGGAGCCGTAGAGGCATAGATGATAGCCGGGTCCGCACCTAAGGCGACGGCGACCTCCATGCGTCTTCCGGCGGATTCGTAATGCTGATAATGCCGGGCTCCGTCCTTGTGCTTGTGCCAGTGCATCCCCGTTGTCTGATGGTCGAATACCTGCATCCGGTACATGCCAACATTCGTGATTTTAGTAACAGGATCCACCGTACAGACCATGGGAAGGGTAATGAACCGACCTCCATCTGCCGGCCAGCACTTCAGGACGGGAATTCGGGAAAGGTCGACCTGCTCACCTGTCAACACAACGTCCTGACATGGAGCTTTTTTTACTGTCTTGGGGAAAAAACTGGTCAATTCCGTGAGTTTCGGCAGCATCTGTATTTTGTCCATCAGGCCCGCTCCCGGTCCCGGAAAAAGCTTTGTCGGATCAAGAATTTCGCTGATTTGCCGACCGATATCATCGAGGTCGGAAACCTCGAGCGCCTGGCATATACGCTGCATGGAACCGAACGCATTTGTCAGGACAGGAAAAGATGATCCTTTAACGTTCTCGAAGAGAAGCGCTTTGTTGTCCGTCCCCTTTTGTTTGGAAACCCGGTCCGTGATTTCCGCGATCTCCAGTTCGGCGTCTACTTCCACCTTTATACGGACAAGCTGCCCCTCTTTTTCAAGAATTGCAATGAAATCTCTTAATGAATCATAGGCCATAGGGTATGAATTGTAGCGGAATCAGGTGGGATTTGCAATCAAAAACTCGGAAGTGTTACAGTTCTTCGTACTTCTGCAAACGGTGCCTAAACGACCTGAAAGAAAGTTTAAGCAGTTTTGCCGCTTCAGTTTTTATGCCGTTGGACTTATCGAGTGCTTTCCGAAGGAGTGTTTTTTCGGTGTTTTCCAGTATGGCCTCCAGATCAATCCCCTCATTGGGGATGTCCAGCGCGACGAGATCAAAACAGGGCTGTATGTTAGTAAGCGTTTCCGGCAATTGCTCGAACCGGATAGTGTCTTCCGTGGAAATTATGACAAGGCGTTCAATCATATTTTCAAGTTCCCGCACATTGCCCGGCCACGAATAACTCATGAAAGCTTTTATGACATCAGCGTCAATCTTTCTTACTGACGACGGGTCGGTGCCCTTGCCGATCGATTTCCTCAGAAAAAAGTCTACCAGATGCGGGATATCTTCTTTGCGCTCCCTGAGCGGTGGAAGACGGATAGGAATTACATTCAATCGGTAATAGAGGTCTTCCCGAAACGCCCCTTTGGCAACTTCCTCATGCAAATCCTTGTTGCTGGCGGCGATGACATGCAAATTTACCTTTATTCCCGCTGTCCCGCCAACCCGCATAAATTCCCGCTCCTGAATAACGCGCAGCAGCTTTACCTGCAGCGCAGGTGTTGTAGCGCTAATTTCATCAAGAAAGATAGTTCCGTTATCGGCTGCCTCAAAAAGCCCCTGTTTATTAGATGCAGCTCCGGTAAAAGCTCCTTTCATATACCCGAACAGCTCGCTTTCCAGCAGCGTTTCAGGCAAAGCCCCGCAGTTGACAGTGACAAAAGGGCCGTTCTTTCTCAGGCTATTGTAATGAAGGGCTCTCGCAACAAGTTCCTTGCCAGTCCCACTTTCCCCTGTGATCAGTACGGTGCTGCTGGCCTGGGACACCTGCCTGATGAGCGCGAATACTTTTTGCATCGGCTCGCTTTTCCCGATGAAATTTTCAAAACCCACACGTGATTCTATCTCGCGTTTAAGAAGGATATTCTCTTTTCTCAGATAACGTTTTTCAAGTGAGTTGTTGATGACCAATTTGAGCTCATCAACTTTAAAAGGTTTGATGATGTAATCCGAAGCGCCGAGTTTCATCGCTTCGACAGCAGTTTCGGCGGTGGCAAACGCGGTAACCATGATGACGACGGTTTCAGGAGAAATTTCCTTAATCGCCTTGAGCACTCCGATCCCGTCCACACCCGGCATCTTCATGTCACTGATCACGAGGTCGAATATTTCCGCCTGTACGGCTACCAAGGCGTCTGTGCCATTGATTGCAGTGACAACGTCATGCCCTTCCTTCTTGAGCATGATTGCAAGAAAGTCTCTTAAACTTTGCTCATCATCAACGACGAGAACTTTGCTCATGATAGTTTGCCCTCTCTAGCATCAACGGGGGCTGTGTTTTCTTTCGATGGATGCGCATTGTCCGCTCCCCCCAGGGGAAGCCTAATTATAAAACGCGTCCCTTTGCCCTCTTCGCTTTCCACAGAAATAGTCCCCTTGTGGTCATCGATGATGCGGTGCGCGATAGCAAGTCCAAGACCGGTTCCGTGGTTTTTTGTTGTAAAAAAGGGGTCAAATACTTTTTTCAGAAATTCACGAGCTATACCGTGACCGGTATCAGCAAAGATGATTTCACACAGTTTCGAATCGCCGTTCTCAATCGTGGGCGAAGTCGTAATGGCTATCAATCCGTCATTCGGCATGGCTTGACTCGCATTTAAAAACAGGTTCCAGAAAACCTGCCGTAATCGCTGAGCATCACCTTTAATCTTGATATGGTCCTCGATATTGCAGGCAATCCGGATTTGTTTGTTGAAATTCCGACTGTTCTTAAGCAATACGATCGTCTCTTCTAACAACGGTCCTAACGAGATGTTATCCTCGTGGCCCATTTTCGGTCGGGCATATTCGAGAAAATCGGTAATGATCGTGTTGAGACGATCCGTCTCCCTGACGACGATATCCATAAGTCGCTTTTCGTCGCCGTTAAGTTTCAGCTCCCCTTGAAGTAGCTGGATGGACCCGCTGACCGATGCAAGCGGATTTCGTATTTCATGAGCAATTCCCGCTGCAAGACTGCCTACGGTGACCAGCCGCTCCTGGCGTCTCATTTGTTCCTCCATCTCAACCAGTTTTGTTATATCCTGAAACGTAAGAATGATACCGCGCACGAAATTTGCCTCATCCCTGAGAAGTGACGCAGTCATCCCCAAGAGAGATGTTGAACTATCTTTTTTTATAATTTGGCTGTTAAACCGGTAAGGGCGCTCCTTGAGCGAATCAGTATGACCGAAGAGCTCCTTAATGCTGTTCCCAAATATTTCCTGCCAGCGCTTTTTGATCTCTTCATAACTGTAGCCGGTTATATGTACCGCAGCAGGGTTCCATGAAGTGATATCCCCCTTCAAATCTACGGTTAAAATGCCGCTCCCGACGCTTCTTAAAATGTGGTCCTGCATGACCCTGAGATCCTCGAAATCAATGCTCTTTTCCCGCAGTTCCTGCCGCGCGGAACGAAGTCTTTCCGAGAGATAACTGGTCAGCAGTGCCACCATATAAAAGGAAAGGATGTTGATGAGTACCTGATAAAACACTTGGCCAGCGGTGAAGTTTTGACTTCGTACAAAATGAAGCACATTATAATACTGCATATCCAGCATGGTTCCGTACAAGATGCTGGAGAGAGAGGCCGTCAGATATCCGCCGCGACGATACAAGATAATGCTGGCAGAAATAATCGCCAGATGATAGAGAATCGAAAAACCGCTGTCGATACCACCCGTCAGATGTACGAGAAACGTGATAAGGAGAATATCGATGGATACTTGTAGGTATGCAAGAAAAAAGAGGTCTTTGAATCTTCCTAGCAGATAATGGTAAAGAGCTGTCAGTACATATATTAAAAACAGGATATCATATAAAACGGTGGGATTAAAAGAATAAATTCTATACCACCGTTGAAAAAAAAGAAGGGTTCCCACAAGAAACGTCGCGAGAACCACTCTGCTCCAAATGAGTTTTGAGATGCGCGCGGAATATTCTTTTTTTGAAAACAGCTGTATCACTTGACGTTACTTGCCGCCTACTACGGCCCCCATCTGGAATATAGGCATGTACATTGCCACAATCACAAAGCCGACCGTCACGCCGAGAAAAATCATGAGCATAGGCTCCAGCATCGAGGTCAGGGCCGCGACTGCAGAATCCACTTCGTCGTCGTAAAAATCGGCTATCTTGTTCAGCATATTGTCCAAAGCTCCGGTGGCTTCCCCCACGGATATCATCTGTACTACCATTGCGGGAAAAACACGCGCTTTTGAAAGCGGTTCAGCGAGGGTTTTCCCTTCACTGACACTTTGACGCGTTGCCATGACGGATTCCTCCACGACCTTGTTTCCCGCCGTGCGCGAAACGATCAGCAATCCTTCGAGGATCGGAACACCGCTGGTCAGCAACGTACCCAGCGTTCTGGTAAATTTCGCCACTGAGACACGCTGGATCAGAGAACCCACTACGGGGATTTTCAGCGCAATACCGTCGGTCAGTCTTAGACCTTTTTCCGTTTTTCTAAATCGATTCAATCCCATATAGGCGCCGATAGCCCCGACGAGAAGACCGAGTCCGCCCCAACCTTTTAAAAAGTTGCTGATTGCTATCACGATACGGGTTGGCCAAGGCAGCGCTTGCCCCATATCCGCGAACATATTAGCCAGCATAGGAACAACAACAATCATTAGGAGTGCTACTACGGAAATCGCGACGAAGAGAATCACCGAGGGATAAATCATGGCCGATTTGATCTGCCTCTTGATTTTGGCAAATTTTTCCATATACAAGGCGAGCCTCTGGAGGATGGTATCCAAAATACCTCCGGCCTCACCCGCGGCGACCATATTCACATAAAGGTTATCAAAAACTTTTGGGTGTTTTTTAAGTGCATCGGCAAACGTCGCGCCGCTCTCGACATCGCTGCGAACCTGTGCAACCACGGCAGCCAGCGCTTTGTTTTCTGTCTGGCCTCCGAGAATATCGAGACACTGCACGAGGGGAAGGCCGGCGTCAATCATAGTTGCCAGCTGGCGGGTAAGAATAACAACGTCTTTGTCGGTCACTTTCGGTTGGCCGAACTTAATTTTTATTTCCCTCGGCTTCGCATTCACCGTAATCGGAAGAATATTCTGCTTGCGAAGTAGGGTGAGAACCTCTTCCTTGCTGCTTGCAGCTAGCTCACCTTTTTGAACCGTCCCCTGCCGCGTTTTCCCTTCCCATACAAAAACCGTTGTTGCCATTTTTCACCCCATAGAGTAAAATTGCAATTTATATGCTCTCATGCCGCAACTTGATCACATACCGTTCGGAAAAAGAAATGATGGCGGCATTATCGGTATTCTTTTTGACCGGGTTGGGTCGATAGGCCTGACCGCCCGAGCATCTGCATGAGTTCCTCCGGGTTTGAAGACCGTCCGATGCAGTCTTCGTAAGAAATCACTTTTTTAATATACAATTCGTAGAGGCCCTGATTCAATGTCTGCATACCATATTTAGATTGTCCCGTCTGCATGATGGAATATATCTGGTGGACTTTATCCTCGCGAATAAGGTTGCGGATTGCGGTATTAGGAATCATGACTTCAAGAGCGAGAATCCTGCCGCCGCCCATTTTCGGTATAAGCTGTTGGGACATCACCCCTTCTAGGACAAAGGAAAGCTGAGCCCTTACCTGCGACTGCTGGTGCGGCGGGAAAACGTCGATGATACGGTTGATGGTCTGGGCAGCCGAATTTGTATGCAACGTCGCGAATGTCAAGTGGCCCGTTTCGGCGATGGTCATCGCTGCTTCAATAGTTTCCAGATCGCGCATTTCACCCACGAGCACCACATCAGGATCCTGTCTGAGGATATATTTAAGTGCGTCTTTGAAGGATTTCGTATCGGCATTTACTTCGCGCTGATTGACAAGGCATTTTTTATGCGGATGAAGGTATTCAATCGGGTCTTCAATCGTGATGATATGTTCCTGCCGTTCGTTGTTGATCTTGTCTATCATCGAGGCTAGCGTCGTAGACTTGCCGCTACCGGTGGGGCCGGTGACCAAGACCAGTCCTCTTGGTTTTTTGCACAGGTCCGAAACAACTTCTGGAAGACCGAGTTCCTGAAAAGTTTTTATTTTAAAGGGGATGGTTCTGATTGCGGCTGCCACTGCGCCGCGTTGGACAAAAATATTAGCGCGGAAACGAGAAAGGTTCTTGACGCCGAAGGAGAGATCGAGTTCGCTATTTTCTTCGAATTTATGCTTTTGGGCATCCGTCAGGATGCTGTAGCAAAGGTCTTTGGTCTGCGTTGCGTTCATAGAATCGAGTCCAGGTATCGGCTTCATTTTCCCGTCGATGCGGATAGCGGGAGCGATTCCAGTTGTAATATGAAGATCGGATGCGCCCTTTTCGATCATGTATTTCAGAAGGTCATGCAGGTTCGCCATGGGAGGGCACCTCGTTCTTAGCCAAAATAGGGATACAACCAATTATCGGCATTACGCTAATTATCGGGGAACGTGTTCTCTAATACTTCCTCAAGCGACGTTAATCCCGCCTTCACTTTCAGGAGACCGCTTTTCCTCAAGGTTTTCATGCCAAGGGTGACCGCCTGCTTTTTAAGATCCATCACGGACGCTCCCTGGAGAATCAATTCCTTAATCTCGTCTTTGATCGGCATGACTTCGTAGAGCGCAATCCTGCCTTTGTAGCCAGTACTATTGCATACTTCGCATCCTGAACCTTTGTAACTGGTGACTGATTTCGCCTCTTCCTCACTGAAACCCGCTGCTATAAATGTCTGCACCGGCAACTTTTCCGGTTTTTTACACTTTTGGCAGGTCTTGCGTACAAGCCTTTGGGCGAGGATGAGAATAACCGAAGAGGATACCAAGAACGGCTCCACGCCCATATTGAGCAAGCGGTTGATGGTGCTGGGAGCATCGTTAGTATGTATAGTGGACAGGACGAGATGTCCAGTGAGCGCCGCTTTCACACCGATTTCAGCTGTTTCATAGTCTCGGATCTCACCAACCATGATGATATCCGGGTCCTGCCGGAGGAACGACCGGAGAGCGGCCGCGAAATTCAACCCGATCTCATCCTTCATCTGTACCTGGTTGATTCCCATCAGGTTGAACTCGACAGGATCTTCAGCAGTCATCAGATTAACATCTTCTTTGTTGAGCTCGCTCAGGGCGGAATACAGCGTGGTTGTTTTTCCGCTTCCGGTAGGACCCGTAACAAGCACCATCCCGAAAGGCCGATCGAGTGCTCCCTTAAAATCCACGAGCTGGTCCTCATCAAATCCCAGCTTTGTCATATCGAGTTGAAGGTTCGCTTTGTCGAGAAGACGCAGCACAATCTTCTCACCGAATAGTGTGGGAAGCACCGACACACGGTAGTCCATTGTTTTGGTCTTCCCCATTTTCAACTTGATTCTTCCGTCTTGGGGGAGCCTCCGCTCGGCGATGTCCAGGTTGGACATGATCTTGACCCTAGAGATGATGGCATTCTTGATCTTCAGAGGAAGCCCCATCACCGTGGTAAGGACGCCGTCGAGCCGGTAGCGAACCCGGAATTTCTTTTCGTAGGGTTCGATATGGATGTCGCTCACGCCCATTTTTGCTGCGCGCAGCAACACTCCGTTTACAAGCTTGACGATCGGCGCTTCAACTTCTCCAGAAAGCTGCTCCAGACTTTCCTCTTCCACCACTTCAAGGTCTTCGACGGCTCCGGTCACAAGGCTGTCGAAATCATCCACATCCACCACACCGCCGATATCGATATCGTCTATGACCGCCCCTTCTTCAGCCGCCGTCTCATCAAACGAATAATCCTTAGCGTCGATAGTTAGTTTTTTATCATCCCTCGCCGCAACAGCCGTAGATGCGCCAGGACCGGCTGACTTCGCCGATACGAGAGATTTCGCGCCACCATAATATTTTTTAATCGCTTCGACGATCGCTCCCTCGGTCGCCACGACAGCTTCGACATTGTATCCGGTCATGAATTTAATGTCGTCGATAGCGAAGATGTTCGAGGGGTCGACCATAGCTATAGTGATGGTAGCGCCTGCGCGGTTGATAGGCATGATCCGGTACTTCTGTGCAACTTCGGCGGGGATATGCTTGATGACCGCGGGATTGATTTCAAACTTGCCCAGATCAACGTAGGGAACACCATACTGCTTGCTCAGGAAGGTCATTAGCTTGTCTTCATGGATAAATCCGAGTTTAACCAGAATGGAGCCCAGCCTGCCGCCCTCCGACTTTTGGACAGAGAGAGCTTTTTTGAGCTGATCATCCGAAATCAGGCCCGACGACACGAGCATGGAGCCGAGCCTACCTGACATTGCCATAGGAACTCCTCATAAAAAAATCATCTACAATACTACTGGAATATGTCTACCATGTCAAGATGGGACAATGTCTGTTTAGAAATTAGCTGCGCTCGGCGATCTGCCGGGAAAGCGCATTTTTCATGACCAGAACGGGTGCTTTTACACCCGTCCATATTTCGAAGGCGATAACCCCTTGATAAAGCAGCATACCGATGCCCGGCAGTCTATGCGCCTCTTTTCCTTTCGCCGCTTTCAGCAGCTTAGTCTCCGCAGGATTGTAGACAAGATCGCATACGAGGTGGCCCTTACGGATGAACTCCTGTCTTATCGGCAGAGGATCTTTTTTCTTTAGTCCAAGCGGTGTGGCGTTAATGAGACAATCCGCATTCGCTGCAGCGTGAGCGAGCGCCTCTCCCGGCAACGCCTCTGCATCTGCGCCAGTTTTATCCCGCAAGTCCCGCGCAAGCGCTTCCGCCTTCTTCCCGTCAACGTCGAAGAGAACGAGCCGTTGCACGCCCCCCAAAGCGAGACTAAAACTCACTGCCCTGGCAGCTCCTCCTGATCCGACCAGAAAAACAGTTTTTCCCTTAGGGTTAAACCTGGCATTATCCCGGAGAGACCGGATAAATCCTCTCCCATCGGTATTGTGGCCGATAAGCTTCCCCTTAACAACCTCGATTGTATTGACCGCGCCAATCAGTCGCGCTTCCTGTGAAAGGTCATGCAGGTGAGCAATGATCTTTTCTTTGTGCGGCACCGTTACGTTCAATCCACAAAGCCCCAGAGGAATCACCGCACGAACGGCATCGGCGAGCTGATCCGGATTGACGGCAAAGGGGAGATAGCACGCATTCATGCCCAGCTTTTTGAATGCCGCATTGTGCATACCTGGCGAGAACGTATGTTCCACCGGATAACCGAAAATTCCATAGAGTTTGGTTGTACCAGAAATCATCATCGCATCGACCTCTCTTCCTGTTTCAGCAGCGCCACAATGTCCTTATAGCCCATAGCGGGGGAAAGCCGGGTGCCGAGAACATCAGAGAGATGGTCAAGGCTCATGCCGTCGAGAAAAATCTGCTCTTCCGCTTTGAGTGCTTCAGCAGGAATAATAACCATATCACCTATACGTTTTCCAGCAAGCGCTTTTGCGATGTCACTTCCTGTCAAGAGGCCCGCAACGGTGACCGAAGAGCCGAAAAAATGATTCTGAGCGGTGATTTGTCTGAGCGTCAGGCCCTCTATGTTCCTTAGACGGGACAATGCGCGTTGCAACACCTTACTGAAGGAAACGCCAGTCACGATGGTGGCCCGGAGGGGCGCTATCTTCTTAGGCAGGCGAGTATGGGCGGCATCGTGCAGAAATTTGGAAACCATGCCGATACCGTTCTCTATCTGGGGGAAATCTTCATAGAACGCAGGTGGCGGAACGGGCAATCCCGCTTTGATGTAAAACTCGTCGGATGCAAAAACAAGCCGCGTCCCCTTCTCTTTTCTGAATCTGCTGCCAAATATGTTCACTATCTTTATCACTGCCCGCGCTTCTCGTGGCGTAAATACCCGAAGGGGAAACCGGCCCTTGCGGTACTCCGTGAGACCGACGGGGACGACCGCAACAGATGCGACAGCGGGAAAAAGGCCGGACAAATCCTTCAACGATTTCTGCAGATGCACGTCATCGTTGATCTTCGGACACAGCACGATCTGAGTATGCATTCTGATACCCCCCGCCGCCAGCCTCTTCAGACCTGTCATCAAGTCAGGAGCTTTTTTGTTGCCCAGGATAAATGCACGCAGAGAGGGATCAGTCGTGTGGACCGAAATGTACAGAGGCGAGAGCCGTTCGATGAAAATGCGCTGCCAGTCCGATTCGGAAAGAGATCCGAGCGTTATATAATTTCCATAAAGAAAAGACGCTCTGAAATCGTCATCCTTCACATACAGACTCTTGCGACAGCCCGGCGGCATCTGATCAACGAAGCAGAATATACACTTGTTCCCGCACCGCCTAACCTGTAGCTGGGCGAACGTAAGACCGAGTGTATCGTCGGGCTCCTTAGCGAGCGAGAGGGTCCTCATACTTCCCTCGCGAGTGCGCAGTGTGATGACGACATCAGGATCGGCTATAAGGAACTGGTAATCGATGACATCGTGGACCGCTTTCCCGTTGATAGTCAGAATGCGGTCTCGCTTTCCAAGACCCAGTCTGGCCGCAGTACTTCCCGGCGCGACGGCTGCGATTTCGAGCACTCAGGCGCTCCTCTTGGAAGCAAACATGAAATCGACGTATCCTTCGATCTGTGTTCTCCCCTCATCAGAGACCTGCCGGAATTTTCTCAGCATCATTATTTCATCTACACTTAGAATTTTTTCCAGATAATTAATCTGCTCTTCCGAAAGCGGGTATTTGCGCTTGCCGCGCCTGAACCTGGCCTGGGAAGGAGAGAGAAAAAACCCTTTGACTTCAGCTGGCACTTTTTCCTGGTGCGCAGCCAGAATCACGACGGACTTGTCGAGGTTCAGCTTCTGCGCAATCATCATAAGCGTTTTATCTTTCGGAATATGCCCTTTATTAATCGTGACCCGCAGGAGCTCGGGGCTGATCCCGAGAACTTTCGAGGCATCTTTCAGGTTTTTAAATCCCTTTTTTTCTAACGCCTGCCTGATCATCTCCGATATTTTCATGCATCCTCCTTAGATTATTTCACTCAAGATCCTGTCCCGCGATCTTCGTACCCTGGGCGACATACTGAATGCCGGAAAATAGGGTAAAACCTGCCGTCCCCCACTGCAAAATGGCCATCAGTCCCATCTCGGTGCCGAAATTTCTCAATACGAGGGAAAGCGTCACCGTTACGAACTGCAGCAGTGTCGTCGCCTTCCCTATAAAGGAAGGCTTCGCAACAAAGTCATGCCCCGTGAAATAGAGAGCGATACTGCCAAGTAACAGGATTACATCCCTGCTCACGACGATGATTACGAGCCAAACAGGGAGCATTCCTAAGAGTACGAGAGTAACAAAAGCCGAGATTATCAGCAGTTTATCCGCCATAGGATCAAGAAATGCCCCCAATTTCGTCTGCGTGTTGGTCAGTCGGGCAATCAGGCCGTCAAGCGCATCAGTTATGCAAGCCACTACAAAAACTATGAAGGCTTCCCGGTCATAACCGTAAATCATGAAATTGATAAAGAAAGGAATGAGTACTATCCTGAGCAACGTAATATAGTTGGGAAGATTCATCTGTGCCTCTTTGCTCAAAACACCATGTAAAAGCTATATTAAATAGAATTTTTTGTACTGTCAACCTTTATCTTTTTGTTACCATTTTGTTTTTTATAGAATTTTCAAAATCTACGAAACAGAAGAATACCAGAAACTGAGTGGAGCCGACGGTCAGGATTGAACTGACGACCTGCTGATTACGAATCAGCTGCTCTACCACTGAGCTACGTCGGCCTGAGAGGAGAAGGCGCAGGATAAATTGACGGTAGTTTATACCTTATTACTGCTTTAGCTGTCAAGATAATCTTTAAGTTTTCCCCTTTTTAATAATCACTAAAACATACACAGAATTTATTTATTTCTCTGCCTGCAAATTATGGGCAACGGTTTATTCCTTTTAAGTCCCTGCCTACACTAAGGATTACTGTAAATCGTTACCCGGGCTCAGAATAATGGCAAAAGCTCTCATGTTTTCAAACAACATCTGCTTAATCTTTCTTTCTCCCGTTGTGTTTTGGAACCGAATACGATATACTCCCCGCCTATGGAAAATACTCGGGATGACAGAACAAATATTCTATACATCATAGACGGGAATTCTTATATTTATCGCGCCTTTTATGCTGTCCGGGGACTCTCCAACTCGTCGGGTTTGCCGACGAATGCTGTTTTCGGCTTCGCCAACATGTTGCTCAAAGTCGTCAGGGAAAAAAATCCAGGATTGCTTGCCATCGTATTTGATCCCAAAGGACCCACGCGAAGACATCAGGAATTTAAGGATTACAAGGCGCATCGTCCTCCCATGCCCAGGGATCTCGTCCCGCAAATTCCTTATATTCACCGGTTGGTTGAGGCGTTCCGCATCCCCGTATTCATCGAGGAAGGCCAGGAAGCCGACGATGTCATAGCTACGCTAGCCCGCAAGGCCGAGGCCAGGGGGATGGATATTACTATTGTCACGGGTGATAAGGATATGCTTCAGCTTATCGGCGCCCATATTAGGGTTTACGACACACTCAAGGAAAAAGTTTACGAATCGAAGGATGTGGAAGAGCGATTCGGCGTACCGCCAGACCGCGTGGTCGAAATTATGGGACTCATGGGAGACGCTTCTGACAACATCCCCGGGGTGCCCGGCATCGGTGAGAAAACTGCACAGACGCTCATCAAGGAGTATGGGACAATAGAAAACCTACTCGCAAACGTCGAATCAATTAAAAGACCAAAACTCAAGGCGTCTCTCAGAGAGTTTGCGCATCTGGCCCGCCTGAGTCGTGAACTTGCCTTGCTGAGAGCCGATGTCCCCTTGAACGTGGATTATGAACACCTGAAAATGAAGCTGCCGAACAGTACCGCCCTCCTCGGCCTTTTGAAAGAGCTCGAGTTTACAGCGCTCCTGAAGTATGTTGTCCAGGAACCTGAGAAGGAGGCAGCGTATGTGACAATTCTGGAAGAATCTGCTTTTCAGAGCCTACTCCATGCCTTGTCCACAGCCGAAGAATTCTGTTTCGACACTGAAACGACATCTCTTGATCCCTTACAGGCTAGGCTCGTGGGCATTTCCTTTTCCGTGGCGTCTCAAACGGCGTACTATCTCCCCCTCGGCCATGAGTATCCTGGTGCACCGAAACAGATATCCACAGATCATGCACTGACGGCGATCAAGCCCATCATGGAAAATCCCGCGATAAAAAAAATCGGGCAAAATATTAAATACGACCTGCTCGTGCTCGGCAACTATGGGATCGCCGTGCAAGGCATTTCTTTCGATACCATGATCGCTTCATATCTGCTCAATCCCGGAAAGCCTTCCCATGGTCTTGATGCGATCGCACTCGAATACCTTAATTACAAAACCATTACTTACGCAGAAATCACCGGGACTGGCAAAAAACAGATCAGTTTCTCCGCCGTTGATATTAAGACGGCGACGCATTACTCCGGAGAAGATGCGGATATCGCCTTGCGCCTCAAGCAGAAGCTGGCTCCGATACTGAAGGAACAGAATCTTGACAAACTTTTCCGTGAACTCGAGATGCCGCTCATGGAAGTACTCGCGGAGATGGAGCGCATAGGGGTAAAGATCGACCCCGGTGTTCTTCATGCTATGTCACTCAAGCTTGAGCAAGATATCAACAATATAGAAAAAACAATTTATGAGCTGGCGGGCAATACTTTCAACATCAATTCTCCTAAACAGCTCGCGGAGATCTTGTTCGTCAAACTCCAGCTTGCACCTCTAAAGAAAACAAAAACGGGATTCTCGACGAACGTGGATGTTCTGGAGGATCTTGCCCATTTTCATCCCCTGCCGGCCGAAATCCTGAAATACCGGACACTCGCCAAACTCAAGTCCACCTATGTCGATGCTCTGCCGGCTATGATCAATCCCCGGACGGGCAGACTCCATACCTCGCTCAACCAGACTGTGACTGCGACCGGCAGGCTTTCGAGCAGTGATCCAAACCTCCAGAATATTCCCATTCGCACCGACGTGGGTCGTGAAATCAGAAGGGCCTTTATCGCAGAGCCAGGCGCAAGCCTTCTTTCGGCCGATTATTCTCAAGTCGAACTGCGCATCCTTGCCCATATGAGCGGAGATCCGGCCCTCATCAGGACATTCCAGGAGGACGAGGACGTCCACACCCGAACCGCATCTGAGATTTTCGGTCTTTCCCCCAATGAAATAACGTCTGAAATGCGGCGTAAGGCCAAGGCTGTTAATTTCGGGATTATCTACGGCATTTCCGCTTTCGGACTCGCGCAGGACATCGGCGTTTCAAACAACGAGGCAAAACGCTACATCGACAGTTATTTTTCGCGATACCCACTCGTCCGCGAGTTCATTGACCGAACAATAAACGATGCGAAAACAAAAGGGTACGTAACAACCCTTTTCGGCAGACGAAGGTTTATCCCAGAGATAACATCATCTACAGCGGCGGTACGAAATTTCGGCGAGCGCACTGCGGTAAATACCCCTATCCAGGGAACCGCGGCGGACTTGATCAAATTAGCCATGATCCATATCCAGTCCGAGTTGAAACAGCGGAAATTGAGGTCGCAAATGATCCTCCAAGTCCATGATGAACTGGTATTCGAGGCGCTGGATGGAGAGATTGAGACTATGAAACAGGTCGTCAAGCAAAGGATGGAGGGCGCGCTTGCGCTCTCCATCCCCATTAAAGTCGATATGGGTGTCGGAAAAAACTGGGATGAAGCTCATTGATGGCCAATTGCGATCAGGCGGTGTTGTGAGGAATCACTCGCAGGAGTTGTAAATAGAGACAAATGCCGGTTATTGACACTGTCAGAGCCAACAAGGCTTAACATTGACAGCAAATCCGCCTTCCTTTTTTTCTGCGCCCCTCTTAGAGTTCCTTTTTCATTCCATTATCGAAACTCGAACCGGTACTTGATGTCAGCCCCGTTGTTCCCCAGTTCGCCGTTTCTTTCTCAAGCGGAAATTTTTGTTTAACACGTATTCTATGCTGATAATTTGCTTCGCCGTGGAAGCTGCCACATTCGACAAATACGTGATATAGAGTAAGTTTCGTCCCCACCACCATCTTTGGCACGGTCATACCGCTCTTGACGGCATACGGGTCAATCTGGAACTGGTCAAGACCGGTCAGGCTTCGCGCCCAAAGCAAAACATCCTGGAACTGATCCATGTCAAATGACGCAGCTTCCTCTATTCGACGCTTGTTTCCTTCCCTTGGAGCTCCGAACTCTTTTTCTCGGTCACTGGGAAGCCCAGGATATTTGTATCGATGAGGGCTGGATCCTAGCAACAAATTCATCAGTCTTCATGACTCGAGCAGCGCCAGTGAGCGGGAGAGCTCCATCGTACCTCAACCTTGATTGGCCCGTCATTTTTCCTTCAACCTATTACGGGTACGTCCCAGTTTCCCCTTCTCCCAGAACGGCCATAAGCGTCTCTTTGATTTTTTCAAGCCTGCGTTCTTCCGTGATTTTCCCATGCAGGTAATCGGTTACGTAGAAGGAATCCATGACCCGCGATCCTTCAGTAACGATTTTTGCCGAACCGATGTCCAGATTCAGTTCATAAAGTGCTTTTGTCACTGAATAAAGAAGTCCAACCCTGTCGCGGGCCGATATATCGATAATCGTGAAGCTCTCCGAAGTTTCGTTATCGAATTCGACGACCAGAGTTATTGCAGCTGTCGGCTGCAGCCGGCGGCCGTAAAGACTTGGTTCCGCCGGTCGCGACTTGTTTTTGAGAGCCATCCGGAGTTCACCCAGCACGCTCTCCCATGCCGGCTCATAGTCGCAAAGCTTCCCTTCGGCATCGGTGATCTGAAATGTGTCAAGCATGACTCCGCTCTTCGATGTATAGACTTGGGCGCGAAGAATATTCAGATTCTTAGACGCGATCGCGCCTGCCGTACGATAAAACATGCCGTATGCATCGTATGCGCAGACAACAAGTTCCGTGTAGCCTTTTTCGGGATAATGACGATGATCGATCACAAGCTGTTCATCCCGTAGCCGTTTCATCATCTCCAGGTGGTAGATGACTCTCCGGGTGGATGTATAGAGAATATACTGCTCTGACATGACAGCTATAAAATCATCGATTTCCCGTTGAGTAAAACTGTCCGCAGCCGCGGTTCTGATTTTTGCTATCTGGGCAGCAAGCCGCGCTTTATCTTCTTCCCCGGCAAGAGAGCTTTTTTCGATGAAATCAAGTGTCCTAATGTAGAGCTCTTGGAGAAGCACAGCCTTCCACTGCGTCCAGGCGGTTGGATTTACCGCCGAGATGTCGGCATATGTAAGAAGGTAGAGCAGCGAAAGATTTTCCCGGTCCTGCACGAGCCGGGTGAAATCTGCCATCACCTTGCGGTCCGTCAATTCCCGGCGCTGGGACAAGGAAGACATGATGAGATGATTTTTAACGAGAAATAGGATCTTTTGGCGATCTTCGCCTTCAATGCTGAGCCTCGTGAGAATAGTTTCTGCCAGCACCGCCCCCGCCCTTTCATGGTCATGACGAAAAGCCTTCCCGAGATCATGGAGAAGAACGGCAAGAAATAGTATCCATCTTTTTTTCAGCGCCTGCATGGCTTCGAAGAGCGTTACGAGAGCGGGATTGTTTCCCGTCCACAGATTCTGCAGGTTCCTGATAGCAAGAAGGATATGCTCATCCACAGTATAGAGGTGGTAGTAATCATGCCGTGCAAGCGCCTGGATCGCACGGAATTCTGGAAGATATCTGCCCAAGAAACGCAGCTCCTTCATGAGACTGAGCGTTTCTGACAGGCCGTCAGGGTTGTTAAGAATGGTCAGAAATGCCTTCGCTGCCGAGGGGGACGATCTTGCTTGATCGTCGATCCTGCATCCCCGAATTAGCGACTTCAAATGATCGGACAGCACCGCATGACGGGATTGGGCGATTTCAAACGCCGAAAGGATTAGAGACATGTCGCCGCGGCAAATGTCATCGGTGGGGGGAATAAGCGTTTTTCCGATCAGACTGAAAGGTCCGATCATCAATTTGCGGTAGAACCAGTGACGGGATGGTTTTGGCAGAACGGCTTCAGTGACAATGCAGGTAAACTCCCTTACATTCCGTGCATGCAGAAAATATGCTTTCATGAACCGTTCCACTGCAAGAAGGTGAGCGGAATCACGGTAGTGAAAATCCGACGCTGCACGCTCCTGTAAGTCAAAGGTCAAATGATCGTTCTTACGGCCTGAAAGGTAGTGGACTTCGTTTCGAACGCGCCAGAGGAAATTTCGTGAACGTTGAAATACCGCGTACTGGCCCTCGGTGATAATTTCGCGCGCGACTAGTTCGGAGAGCGAGGATATTCTAAAATGCACAAACGAGATCCAGAGAGCCGTGTGAAAATCCCTGAGCCCCCCTTCGCCCTCCTTGATATTTGGCTCTCTTAGATAGACAGAACCACCAAGTTTTCTACGGATCGCATTCCTTTCTGCAATTTTTTCTTGGATAAATTCGTTGGCCTTCCGATAGAACACGTCATCGCGCATCGTTTTAGAAAAGGCATCGTAGAGGCCCGGATCACCGGCGACAAGACGAGATTCAAGCAGGGAAGTGCGGATCTTTATGTCCTGCCGGGCCAGGGCTGAGCATTCTTTCACAGTTCGTACGCTATAACCAACATCGAGTCCTGCGTCCCAGAGCAAATAAAGCAATTCTGGGGAACGTTTCCGGTCCGCTTCGTCCTTGCACAGAAACATGATATCAATGTCCGAATGAGGATTTAATTCTCCCCTTCCATAGCCGCCGATGGCGACCAGCGAGGGCATGGTTCCGGCGGCTGAAAGACGTGTGTGCACTTCCCGGAGCGTCCGGTCTATGAGTCCCGTCCGGCGTTGCACGATCTCGCTGCCGCCGGCGCCGGCAAAATGCGCAGCCTTGATCACTCCGTTTTCTTCTTCAAGCATGGTTCTGATGCCCACGGGAGTATTGATCAGATCGTTGTCTTGTTGCTTATTGATCATTGAAGAACTACATCCTTTTTTCGGTAGTCACAACAAATGTCCGTGTCTCTTAACCTTGAAGAGCATGCCTTGTTGCCCGGCTCTCGTTGTTAATTAGTCATAGACACTTTTTCTGGTGTTTTGACAGTCATGAAAAACAGAATAAAGAACAAGGCTACATTTTCAAAAAAAGACGTCGCTTCGTGATATTCAGGCGTCAGTTCAGACCACACGGAGTTAAATAGAGACAAAGAAGCAGTCTGGGAAAATCAGCGCTATGGTGATAGTTCCCGATTTGATAGACACTGTGTCCAACCCGCTTTTCTTAAATCCCGTGAAATAGATATAGGCGCAACAACCCTGTCTTAATAGTTTTTGGAAAGATAAAGGTCGGTGACGTCAACTCCACCGCTGGGCCACTTAAGCATTATTTCTCGAACACCCACATTTTTCTTGCGCCATAATTCCAGA
>Ga0335081_10001636_pt1 | contig 35787 bp, 26 predicted proteins | sample Lox_Sample_35_FD_206713 | JGI IMG/M metagenome (GOLD analysis project Ga0335081, IMG submission 206713) | Soil microbial communities from Loxahatchee National Wildlife Refuge, Florida, United States - Lox_Sample_3.5 | ecosystem: Environmental > Terrestrial > Soil > Wetlands | place: USA...
TCATCAGGTAATAATCGGCATTCAAGGCATGGTGGGCAACCCTGTCCATTTCAACGCCGCTTTTCTCGGCCCGAGGGTCCAAGACTTTATATTCGCCGTTTTTTATGGCATCTGTCAAGCCGACTTCGCCGAGCGTTTCGGAGCCTCCCCAGGACACCACGCTGCCTTTGGGGATCATCTGAAGCACCTTTTCCAAAGCTTCTTTCTTTGTCTCGCAGTAGAATCCTTGGATGTTTCGGTTTCCAAGTTCCTTGATCACCTTCTGCGCCAGCAGTGCGTTGTATTTTTGTCGGGGTGTCATAATTTAAATGCCTCGCTCAAAAAATTAATTCACCGCAAAGACGCAAAGGACGCAAAGAAGAAGAATCACCACGGAGACACAGAGAACACGGGGATTGGAAAGAGATCAAGAAAATTTCTGACCGCTGACCGGTGAATTCTGGCCTCCGTCTTTCTGCCCGCTTCAAATAAAAAGGGCGCCTCACCGCGCCCCCTCATTTTATCCTCAACTGCTATTTACTGCTGCATAGGTAAAATCCGCGATTCGGCGGAAATGCCGTTCTGCTCCAGCCGCAGCACATAAACGCCGTGGTGCGTTCCGATAGATGGGAGAATCAGTTCGTGCGTGCCGGCGGAAAGGAACCGTTCTTGCGTCGATAAAACGGTCCTGCCCGCGCAATCAATCAGGGAAATCCTCACCGGACCGGCGGCATTGCAGGAAACCGAAAGCCGGTCGTTTGCGATCAGCTCCGCCCTAAGGCCGGCCGGGCCGGCGTGCAATGGCGCTGCCGTCCGAACATCGGTCCCGCCCTTGAGCCGGAATCGCGCCCAGTCGGAATTCCAGGCACCTTGAGCAAACGTTATTTGAACGACCTGCAGACCCGTGTCGAGCGTGACGGAATCGACCGCGAAGTTGACGGTCCAATTGTGCCAGATCTCGGTGACTCCGCCGGGCGGAGGAGTCACCAGCACCACTGCGGGAAGGTTCTTCACCGAATCCGTTTGGACCTTTGTCCCGTTGTAGTAGGTGAGCGTTATAAGGTTCGGCGGCGCGTTGACATTGGCAAGCTTGAAGTCGACGTAGTACGTGCCGGCGGTGTTGACATGAACGGTATATTTCGGATTCAAACCCTGGGCCATGTATGCCAGATGCGAGGTGGGATGCGTGGCATTCACCGAGGAATCGAGCTGGCCGTTGGTGCCGTAGCCGAGGCAGTCATAATCCCAGTTGCTGTAGGCCTGCGTCGTCACGTTGCCGCCGCCGACATCCACGAATATTTCCTTTATAACGCCCGGAAGCTGTTGCGGTTTTCCCAGGAGCGTGTCGCCCGCATAGGGCGTGCCCGTGTAGCCTGGCGGAATCGCGGCGCCGGCCATAGTGACAAACAAGAAACAGACAATAGCTGGTAAGTAAGACTTAACGGGATAAAACATATCAACAACTCCTTTTTTTAAAAAATGGTGCTCTCCAACTGTTCAAAGACGATCCCAACCTTCTCCTTACACGTGTAATATAGCACGCGGAGATCTTTTTTTCCTTAAAAATTTTCCTCGTTCATGTGTAAACGGGCAGGTTGCATGACCATGTGAAGAAAAATCACCACTGAGACACAGAGAACACGGAGAAGAATAGAGTGAAGAGTTAAGAGTGAAGGGTGAAGACTGAAGATAAATCAGAAGAATGTTCTAGCCGGCCGCTGACTGGTGACTGATGGCTACTGGAAGCTGACCGCTGTCTTTCCGTCCACTCCAATAAAAAAGGGCGCCTCAAAGCGCCCTCTTATTTCATCACAATACTGCGGACTACTGCTATTGCTGCGGCTGCGGCGCCTGCTCAGGCTGCTTCAGCAGCGCTTTCCGCGACAGCTTTACTTTTCCGAACCGGTCGAAGCCGATGAGCTTCACCCGTATGATCTCGTCCATCTTGACCACGTCTTCGGTCTTGGCGACGCGCTTGAGGTCAAGCTCGGAAATGTGCACCAGGCCTTCCTTGCCCGGCAGGTATTCCACAAACGCGCCGAACTCGACGATGGACTTGACCTTTGCGTCGTAGATGGCGCCGAGCTCGGGCTCGGCCACGATGCCCCGGATCTTGGCCAGCGCCGCGTCGCGCTGCGCCTTGTTCGTGGCCGCCACCTGCACCGAGCCGTCGTCTTCGATGAAGATGGTGGTGCCGGTGGTCTCCTGGATCTCGCGCACCACCTTGCCGCCGGGGCCGATTATCTCGCGGATCTTGTCCTTGTCGATCTTGATCGTGGTGATCCGCGGCGCATAGTCCGAAAGCTCCTTGCGCGGAGCCGGGATCGCCTTCTCCATTATGTCAATGATGCGCAGCCGGGCGTCATGCGCCTTGGCAAGCGCCTCGGACAAAAGCTCGGGCGTCACGCCCGCGATCTTGATGTCCATCTGTATCGCGGTGACGCCGTCGCGCGTGCCCGCGACCTTGAAGTCCATGTCGCCGATGTGGTCCTCGGTGCCGAGGATGTCGGTGAGGATCACGTGGCGGTCGCCCTCCTTGACAAGTCCCATTGCCACGCCGGCCACGTGCGTCTTTACCGGCACGCCGGCCGCCATGAGCGACAGCGACCCGCCGCACACGGTGGCCATCGACGACGAGCCGTTTGACTCGAGGATCTCCGACACGATGCGGATGGTGTAGGGAAAACTTTTCTCGTCGGGCAGGATGGGCGCGAGCGACACCTCGGCCAGGTGTCCGTGCCCCACTTCGCGCCTGCTCACCGAACCGAGGCGCTTCACCTCGCCCACGGAGAACGGCGGGAAGTTGTAGTGCAGCATGTACGACTTGTCGTATTCGCCCTGGATGTCCTCGATGTGCTGCTCGTCGAGCTTGGTGCCGAGCGTGGTTGACACAAGCGACTGGGTCTCGCCCCGCGTGAACAGGGCCGAGCCGTGCGCGCGCGGCAGGATGTCGAGGTCGCAGGTGATGTCGCGGACCTGGTCGAACCCCCGTCCGCCGATGCGCTCGCCCTTGTCAAGGATGGCCCTGCGCATGTCCTCTTTCTCGATTTCGTGCAGCGCCTCGGCCATGGCTTTTTCCTTCTCGGGATATTTTTCCTTGAGTTTTTCTTGCACTTCCTCGAGAAGCTTCTTGACGCCCTTGTAACGGGTCTTCTTGTCGCCGTTGAAGCTTGTCTCGTGGAACCTGTCCTTGACAATCTCCAACACGTCGGCGCGGATCGCGCTCTCTTCGGTGGCGTCGGGCGCCACGTACGGTTCGCGCTTTACGCCTGCCTTGGCGACCAGATCCTTCTGCATGGCAACGAGCTTCTTGATCTCGCCGTGCGCGAGCATGATCGCGTCGACGATCACGTTTTCCTTCACCTCGCTGGCATTTCCCTCCACCATCACGATGGAGTCTTCCGATCCGGCTACGACCAGCGAGAGCCGTCCGGCCTCAGCCTCGGCCAGCGTGGGATATACCTTGAGCTTGTCGTTGGCCAGTCCCACCCGAACGGCCGCGATGGGCATGAGAAAGGGGATGTCCGAAAGGCAGAGCGCGCATGATGCCGCGGTGATCGCCATGACGTCGGCGTCGTAGGTCTCGTCGGCCGAAATCACGGTGTTGATGATCTGCAGTTCGTTACGGTAGGTTTTTGGGAATAGGGGCCTTATGGGCCGGTCGACGAGACGGGCGCACAGCACTTCCTTTTCGGTGGGCTTGCCTTCGCGCCTGAAATAGCCGCCCGGTATCTTGCCGGCAGCGTAGGTCTTGGCGATGTACTCAACGGTGAGCGGAAAAAAATCCTGCTCTTTGAATTCGTTGCCCGCGCATGCGGTTGACAGCACCATGGTGTCGCCGATCCGGGCGACCGCCGCGCCGCCCGCCTGCTTGGCGATACGGCCTGTTTCGAGTGTCACATTCACTCCGCCGATGATTGCATCGACTTTCTGATGACTCATGAATCTCTCCTGAAAGCAGCAACTCCGGTTGCGGAACTACTTTCTGATGTTAAGTTTTTTGATGAGTAACCGGTATTTTTCTATGTTGTGTTTCTTCAAATAATCGAGCAGGGATTTCCGCTGCCCCACCAGCTTGAGCAGGCCCTGGCGCGAGTGATGGTCGCGCACATGGCCCTTGGCGTGTTCGGTGAGGAAATTGATCCGTTCGGTGAGCAGCGCGACCTGGACGCCGGAGTCCCCGGTGTCGGCTGCGCTTTTTCCGTACTCCTTGACGAGCGCCTGATTGCGTTCCTTGGCTATCGGCATATTCCTTCTCCTGCAAAAAAGTTTTTTATTGCGTCAACGTCTTTTTTCATCTGTGCTACGAGCTTGTCCTGCTTCGCGAACTGCATGTCCTTCCTGACAAGACCGTGCAGCCACAGGTGCGCTGTCTCACCTTCGCCGGGAACCTCGCCTGTGAAATCGAACTCGTGGAATTCAAGGTGAAAATCACGGTTGGAAAAGGTCGGACAGTTTCCAAAATAAAACGCTCCCTGCCATTTTCTCGCCCCGTGCTCCAGCACGGCCGCGTACACCCCCGGCGGAGGAAGCACTTTATCAGCGGAAGGCCGCGAAAAATTCAGTGTCGGGAACCCCAGCTTCGTGCCCTGTTGCATCCCCGATATTCTCGCCGCGGATACAAGATACGGGTGTCCCAGCATCGCCACCGCTTCCTCAACCCCGCCTTCCAGAAGCTTCCTTCGAATCTCGGTTGAAGAAACGACCGTTTCCCGAAGCTTGAGGGGCGCCACGGGAAGGACGTAAATATGGTTCCTGCCAGTGCCGGACTGCAAAAAGTTTTTGTTCCCGGCTTGCTTTTTGCCAAAGGTGTGCTGCTCGCCCATCACCCACTCCCTGGCCCGGAGCTTCCCCACGATCACCTTTTCCACGAAGTCCGAAGAGGACGTTTCCGCGAATTCGCGGTTAAAAGGAATCCACGCCAGGTAATCAGCGCCAAGTTTACCGATCAGAAACGCCTTTTCCTCGAGCGTCGAAAGCACGGGCTGGGCAGATTCAGGTGAAACCACCGTGCGGGTATGGGGGTCAAAAGTGACAATGACGCTGGCAAGGCCTTTTTCCTTTGCCCGTTTCACCACCTCGCTGATAAGCGCGGCGTGGCCCCGGTGCACGCCGTCGAAATTTCCGACGGTGACGACGGAGGCCTTAATTGATTTCGGGAGTTTCTGGTATGGGATTAATTTCATAGATTAATAATTCAGTTGGGCGTTCCCCCTTGTAGAGGCACGGAATCGCGTGCCTTCACAAAGGGTCGGTTCTACCCCTTCGGGTACTTCCAAGGGGCGTCCGGGCAGCACCGCGCTCCGGCGCGGCCTCCGGTCGCCCCTAACGCCTGTTCTTAGTTATTGCTCCATTCCTTAAAGTCTAGTAATTAACAGAGAGAAAAACTTTTAACGGGTGATAGATATTATCGTCTTTTCGTGACAGGACCGCCGCTATTTCGTCCTTCTCCGTGTACGCAATCACCGTTTTATCCGTCAGATTAGTCCCGTCCGTCCTAATATCTTTTCCTTTGGCAATCGCCTCGCATTGGTCAGCCGTCACCTTTACCGACGGCAACGAACTTAACGCTTGACTGACAGGAACAACATGCTTTTCAATGTCATCGATTCCTTCCAGTAATACCGCATTCTCAACCGTAAACGGTCCTATTGCCAAACGTTTTATGAACGACGCGTGTCCGAAGGTCCCGAGTGCCGCCGCGATGTCCCGGCAAAGGGCACGCACGTACGTGCCGCTCGAGCAGGTGAGGTCGAGGGCCGCCTCGCCTTTTTTTTCGTCATACGACGAAAGCGCCAGCGAATACACCGTCACCCGCGCCCGGCCAAGCTCGAATTCCACCTGCTTTCTCGCAAGGTCGTAGGCCCGCCGGCCGCGCACCTTTTTCGCGGAATATTTCGGCGGCGTCTGAAGCAGTTCACCGGTGAACCTGGGCAACGCCGCCTCAACCTCTTCCCAAGACGGGACGCGGCCGCCGCCCTTTACAATAGTTCCCTCTGTGTCAAGCGTATCGGTCTCGGCGCCGAACCGTAACCCGAACGCATATTTTTTGGGTTCGGCCGGCAGGTACGGCAGGAGCCGCGTAGCGTCGCCGATGCCGCAGATGAGAAGGCCGCTGGCGAGCGGGTCGAGCGTGCCCGCGTGGCCGACCTTGGCGCCGCCGAGCCCCTTGCGCACCTGCCGCACGATGTCAAACGAGGTGGGCCCCGAGGGCTTGTTCACAAACAGGAAACCGTCCACACTTACCCGAGTTCCTTTTCAATGATCGCGAGCATGGCCGCCTTTGCCTCTTTGAACGGCATTTCCATGGTGCAGCCGGCCGCGCCCGAATGCCCGCCGCCGCCCTTCACCTGCATGGCGATTTTCCCCACGTCAACGCGGCCCTTGGAGCGCAGGGAGAAATGGGTCAGTTTCTCGTCGTATTTAATCAGCATGCCTACCTCGACATTCGCGCCAATGATGGTGAGATCGGCCATGCCCTCCGAATCGCCGTAGGTGGCGCCGAGATCGGCGATGAGGCCGTAGGGCATTTCCATGGAGCAGATTTTTCCGTCGCGGTAAAAGGCGAGTGTGGACCATATCCGCGACTGGAGCATGAGGCCGCTTGCTGAAAACGAGGCGTACACCTTTTCGTAGATTTCCGAGCTGTCCGCGCCGCGGTCGCACAAATCGGCGCACATGCGAAGGATGCCGGCGTTGGTATTGGAAAAGCGGAAGGCGCCGGTGTCGGTCATGATCGCGGCGTACAGCGACTCGGCCACGTGCGCCGGGTACACGACATTCCTGTGTGTAAAGTATTCGTGGATGACCTGCCCGGTCGCGGCGCCGTCGGGCATCACGAGGTTGATGGTGCCGAAGCGCACGTTGTCGCGGTGATGGTCGATGTTGACCACGCGCGGGCTCATTTCTTTCCAGCCGTTCCATCCCAGGCGGCTGGGGTTCGAGCAGTCGAGCACCATGAACACGTCGAAGGGTCCGGCCGGCCGCTCCTGCGTGAGCACGGCGGCGTTCGTGAGGAACCCGAATTTTTCCGGGAGCGAGTCGTGGTTGTAAACGCACACGCGCTTGCCCAGCGACGTGAGGTACCAGTACATCGCGAGCTGCGACCCCACGCAGTCGCCGTCGAGCCCCACGTGCGACGAGATGAGAAACGATGAATTCGCCCCGATGACCGCGTCGAGGTCAGACCAGATCATCTTTGATTTCATCAAGGAGTTCGTTGATGTGCTCGCTTTCTTCGAGGGACTTGTCGAGTTTGAAATACAGCTTGGGGAAAAACTTCACCACGATGTTCCGGGAAATGACGTGCTGGAGAAACGGGGCCGCGTGGTTGAGCACCGCGATCGCCTCCTTCTTTTCCCTGTCGCCGCCCATGACGCTCACGAAAACGGTGGCGTTGCGGCAGTCGGGCGCCAGCCGCACCTCGGTGACGGTCACCACGTCCGGGATCCGCGGATCGCGCATTTGTTCGGCGATGGCCAGGGTTATTTCCTTTTGCAATTCTTCCCTGAGACGGGGGATGTGCCAGTTCATTTTTGACGATGATTTTCTAATTGATGATTTTCTTTGCGCGCCTCACCCCTTTTCCCCCCAACCCCTCTTCCCCTCCCCACGAGTGGAGAGGGGAAGAGGGGTGCCCGAAGGGTGGGGTGATGAGGCGGGGCGCATCCAACTATAACGCCAGCTTCCTCGCCACCTGGGTTTCCTCGTAGGTCTCGATGCGGTCGTTTTCCTTGAAATCGGAGAAATTCTCGAGCGACACGCCGCATTCCATGCCGGCCGACACCTCACGCACATCGTCCTTGTGCCTGCGCAGCGAGGATATTTTCGAGTCCACGATCTCCACGTCATCGCGGATGACGCGCGCCTTGGTGCCGTTTTTCACGGTCCCCGAGACCACGTAGCCGCCGGCGATGGTGCCCACCTTCGACACCTTGAACACCTGGCGCACCTCGATCTGCGCGATCACGGTCTCCCTGATCTCGGGCTCGAGCATTCCTTCCATGGCTTTCTTCACCGCCTCGATGGCCTCGTAGATGATGCGGTAGGTGCGGATGTCGACGCCTTCCTTTTTCGCAAGCTCGCGTATCTTGCTGTTGGGGCTCAAATGGAACCCGATGATGATGGCGGTTGACGCGAGCGCGAGGTTGATGTCCGACTCCTTGATCGCGCCCACGCTCTTGTGGATCACGCGGATCTTGATCTCGCCGGTGGAGAGCTTCTCGAGCGACGAGGCGAGCGCCTCCACCGACCCGTCAACATCGCCCTTGATGATGAGGTTGAGCGTCTTGACGCTACCGGCCTGGATCTGCTCGTACAGGTGGTCGAGCGACAGGCTGCCGATCTGGCGCTGCTCGCGCTCCTTCTGGGCCAGCCGCCGCCGCGCGCTGATCTCGCGCGCTTCTTTTTCATCGGTAACCACGCGGAACGAATCGCCCGCCTGCGGAGTGCCCGAGAGTCCGAGCACGAGCACGGGCTGCGAAGGACGCGCCTTGTCCACGACCTTGCCGCGGTCGTTGAACAGGTCGCGCACGCGCCCGTAGTGGATGCCGGTCACGAAGGCGTCTCCCTTGGAAAGCGTGCCCTTTTCCACGAGCACGGTGGCAACCGGGCCTTTGCCTTTGTCAAGTTCCGATTCGATCACCACGCCGCGCGCCGCGCCCTCGGGATTGGCCTTGAGCTCCATGATCTGCGTCTCGAGCGACAGGACCTCAAGCAGCTTGTCGACGCCCTTGCCCGTCTTGGCCGAGATCTCCACGCTGGTCACCTGGCCGCCGTAGGAGTCCACGAGCACGTTGTACTGCGCGAGCTCGCTTTTGACGCGGTCGACGTTTGCCGTGGACAGGTCGACCTTGTTGATGGCAACTACGAGCGGCACGTTGGCGGCGCGCGCGTGGTCGATGGCTTCCTTGGTCTGCGGCATGACGCCCGCGTCGGCCGCGACGATAAGCACGATCACGTCGGTGATCTGCGAGCCGCGGGCGCGCATGGCGGTGAAGGCCTCGTGGCCCGGCGTGTCGAGGAAGGTCACGGTACCGTGCGGCGTGAAAACCTCATAGGCCGCGATGTGCTGCGTGATGCCGCCCGCCTCGCCCGCGGTCACGTTGGTCTTGCGGATGTAGTCGAGCAGCGACGTTTTTCCGTGGTCGACATGTCCCATCACGGTCACCACGGGCGCGCGCGGCTCGAGCTTTCCGGCCGCGGCCTCCTCCTCGACTTCCTCCGTGTCGGTCGCATATTCGGTCATGAGCTGCGCGGTAAAGCCGAATTCGTCGGCGACCAGCTCGATGGTCTCGAAATCGAGACGCTGGTTGATGGTGACGAACAGCCCGAGCTCCAGGCATTTGGCGATCACCTCCGATACCGGCGCCTGCATCATGTTGGCAAGCTCGGCCACGGTTACGAACTCGCTCACGTTGAGGACCTTCTTGTCTGTCGCCTCGGCGCCGCCCTCTTCCTTGGGCCGCGCCTCCTTCTTGTATTTCTTCCGCTCCGAACCGGAACCGATCTTTGCGAGCGTCTTCTTGATATTCGCCTTGAGCTGCATCTCGTCTATTTCCGGACGCTCGGATTTTTTCTTGCCGCCTTTTTTCTTTCCCTTCTTGAACGAGGGCCGCTTGTCTCCCCTGTCCTGCGGGGCCGGCGCGGCGCCCTCGGTGGGCGGGGCGACCTTGATAAAATCCATGCTCTTGATGCGGGGCGAGGCCTCCTCCCTCCGGAATTCCGCGGCCGCATATTCCCGGCGGATCTTGCGCGCCTGTTCGCGGCGCTCATCGATCGCGGGCGCGGGAACGGGCGCGGTGGGCGCCTTCTTCGCCTCCACGGGCGGCTCCGGCGGCTCCGGCTTTTCCACTTTGGTAAGCAGGTCTTCCTTCGCCTTCACGATAATCTGCTTCTTGCGCTCGTATTCCTTCTTTATCTCCGCGCGCTCCGATTCGAATTTCTTCTTGATTTCGTCGCGCAGGTTCTCGTCGACCGTGCTCATGTGGCTCTTGACGATAATGCCCATCTGCCTGAGCATCTGCACGAGCGCCTCGCTCGACACCTTGAATTCCTGCGCTAGTTTATATACTTTTTCTTTTGCCATACGTAACCTCTAACCGGATAACGATGATTCGCCGATGGTGAGCCTTCTCAATAATTCCACGTTCGATTTTATGCCGACTTACGCGTTCTCTTCCCCGCCACCTTCCTCCTCGCTAGCGGCCGGGGCACTTCCCGGCGCGAGCTTGTCGGGTTCGATTTCGATCTCGGATTCCGACTCCTCCTCAACGGCACCCTCAACGAGCGATTCCACCATCGCGTCGTCGGCCGTGGCCTCCGGCGCGGCGGCTTGGGGCGCATCGTTTTCCCTGGCTTCCTCGGGCTCGCCTTCAATTGCGGCCGGGCCTTCTTTTTCCTCCTGTGCCTCGGGCGGCTTGATCGGCAGGCCCGCCTGTATTGCGGTGCGTTCTTCTTCTGTAAAGGCGGCGAATTCCTCGTCGCCGTACACGTCGATGTCCTTTTCGAGCATCTTGGACGCGAGCCTGATGTTCTGGCCCTCCTTGCCGATGGCCTGCGCAAGGTCTTCCTCGCGGATGATGACCACGATCTTCTTTTCGCTCACCGGCACCACGCGCTTCACCTCGGCCGGCGAGAACACGCGCCTCACCAGGAGCGAGAGCTCCTCGGTCCAGTTGATGATGTCGATGCGCTCGTTCGAAAGCTCGCGCACGATCGCCTGCACGCGGTTGCCGCGCATGCCCACGCAGGCGCCCACCGGGTCGACCCGGTCGTCGCTCGTGGTCACCGCGATCTTGGAGCGGAACCCCGGGTCGCGCACGACCTTCACGATCTTCACGGTCTTATCGAATATCTCGGGCACCTCGAGCTCGAACAGCCGCGCCAGGAACTCCGGCGCCGTGCGGGAGATGATCACCTGCGGCCCCTTGGGATTGTTCTTCACCTCAACGATGCAGCCGCGGATCGGGTCGCCCTGGCGGTACCGCTCCCGGCGGATCTGCTCCTTGTAGGGCAGCAGCGCCTCGGTGCGGCCCAGGTTGACCAGGATGTTGCCTTTGTCAATCTGCTGCACCGACCCGGTCACCAGCTCGCCGATGCGCTCGCCGTAGTCGGCGAACACCTTTTCGCGTTCGGCCTCGCGCACGCGCTGGATGATCACCTGCTTCGCGGTCTGGATGGCGCTCCGGCCGAACCGGTCGATGTCGAGGTCCTGCATCAGCTCGTCGCCCACCTCGAGCTCGGGATCGATTTTCTTGGCGTCGGCGAGCGTGATCTCCTTTTCTGAGTCGACAATGGTCTCCACCACGGTCTGGCGCGTGTACACCTCGATGAGCCCCTTTTCCTTGTCGACCTTCACCTCGACGTTGGTGGGCGTGCCGAGGTACCGCTTGGCCGCGGTCACGAGCGCGTCGCGCAGCGTGTCGGTCACGAGGTCCATGCTGATGCTTTTTTCCTTGGTGACGCTCGCGAGCGCCGCCGCGATGTCAAGCGCCTTCACATTCTCGCTTTTGTTTTTCTTGTTCATGCTCCGTTTCCTTGTTTGTTTTTATTTAAACCGTATGTCCATTTTCGCCTTTTGTATCTGAGCGAGCGGGACCTGCTTTTCGCTGTGGTCGTCCAGCTCGATCATAAGCACGTTGTCGATGCAGGACACGCATTTCCCGACCAACACAGGCTTTTGTTTCTCTTCGGATTTGAGCTCGAGGCTCACATAATGGCCGATAACCTTTAAAAAGTCCCGTTGCGTGGCAAGCGGCCGGTCGGCGCCGGGCGACGAGACCTCGAGGGTGTAGGGGCCCTGCGAAAAATTCTCCACGTCGAGCAGCATCGAGAGCTCGCGGCTCGCCTTTTCGCAGTCGTCAATGGTCACCCCGCCCTCTTTGTCGATGAACACGCGCAAAATAGAGTGCCTGCCCGCCGGAATGAACTTGATGTCGTATAGCTCCATGCGCAGGAACTTGAGCTTGTCCTCGATGATAGGGGTGATTTCTTCAAGCGTCATGCCGCGCCTTCTCTTCCTGGTTTTCTTCCCAACAACAAAAAACGGGCTTTCGCCCGCCTACACATTGGATGCAAAACTCTTACTCAGGGGTAAAATATACGATATGGGAGTGGAGGAGTACAACGATGGATTAATTTTTTAAATTATTCGATATAATTTAATAAATTAAGATTCGGGGGAGAAGTATCTCCCCCGCCGCGGCCTCCTCGCCGCGCGGCAGCGGAGTCCTCGGCACTCCCCTCTCCTGGGTGCAGCCGGGTACCGGCCTCATGATCAATCAGAATTGAATTTAGTTTGCAGTCCCGGAGGGACGGAATGTTTGTAGAAAAAATGATGGTTGAAAAATTTGCAAGTCCCGTTAGGGACGACATGGAATTTAAAAAGCGTCTGAGTTTATCTATCTCACACCGGAGCAGATAATAAGAAGATTATTATACTTGACTGACCAGCATCGTTCGACCGGTGTCGCAACCGGTGGTCTATACACACGAAGTTTGCCGCCGCGTTAGGTGCCGGACTGGAGGCCGTCGCCATAGCGCGGTGCTGCTTTCCGATTGATGATTGCGGATTTCGGATTGCGGAATTAAAGACAAGAATAGGATGTATTTTCAATCTGCAATCCGCATTCCACAATCCGCAATTTTGAAGGGCCGTGGCGGCCGGAGCCGGAGGCGAGACCGGAAGGAGGGCCGCCCGCGCCCCCGTTGCGGGGGCGCGGGAACGCCCAGATTTTTTTATTCTTTTTTTAAACTATTTTTTACCCACTCTATCGCCTCATCCCTCGTCTGCAATTTATTCTCCAATTGTAAATCATACGCCTCACCCAAAATTTTCCCAAATATCGGCCCAGGTTTATATCCTAATTCAATCAGGTCTTTTCCATTTATTAATGCCTTCGGCTTTATCTCCTCCACCGGCATCTCCGCCTGCTTCTCCTTTATAAAGGTATAATTGGATATATCGCCGTGGCTGGCAAGGCAGTCAACGCGGTGGACCTCGAGCTCGTCTGCCAATGTGGGCCGCGCAAGGAACCTCTTGAGCGTGGACAGCCGCATTTTCCGTACGTTGATGAAATTCATGTGGTTTGCGATGACGTCGCACACGCTTTCAATGAGTGCGGAAGGCGCTTTGAGCCTGCGCAACAAGCCGGCGGCCATGCCCGCGCCCACGTTGTCGTGGTTGGAAAACCGTATGCGGTCGCTCACCTCCATGGTGGGCGGCTTGCCGATGTCGTGGAGGAGCGTGCTCCAGGCCGCCACCTGCGTCGGGTTTACAAGCAGGGAAAGCGCGGTCACCGTGTGGGTGAACACGTCGCCCTCGGGATGGAACTGCTGCGGCTGGCCCACGCCCACCGTCTTCTCCACCTCGGGGAGAATCCTTGTAAGCAGGCCGCTTTCGTGAAGCATGGTCATTGCCTTGCCGCTGCTGGGCTCGGCAAGGATTTTGTCAAGTTCCTGAAATACGCGCTCGGCGGATATTTGCAGAATGCCCTCAGCTTTTTCTTTTAGCGCGGCCCACGTTTCCTTTTCAATTGCAAACCCGAACCGCGCGCTGAACCGTATGGCGCGAATCATGCGCAGGTAATCCTCGTTAAACCGCAGGCGCGCTTCGCCGATCGCCCGGATTATGCCTTTTGAAATGTCCTCCCCGCCGCGCACATAGTCGAGCACTTTGTCGCTGAGCGGGTCGTAGAACATGCCGTTGATGGTGAAGTCTCTGCGCAGCGCGTCTTCCTTTTCGTCGCTGAATGTCACCGATGCCGGGTGCCTGCCGTCCCCGATTCCCACGTCTTTCCGGAACGTCGCGACCTCAAAGGGCATTTCGTTGTGATTGACAATCACCACGCCGAAATGCTCGCCCACCGTCACCACATGCGGGAACAGTTTGCACACAACCTCGGGCGTCGCGGAAGTGGCGATGTCGATGTCTCCCTTGGTGGGCAGGCCCATCACCATGTCGCGCACGTACCCGCCGGCATAGAGCGCCCGGTGGCCGTGATCGGCAAGGAGCTTGACAATCTCAAGGGCAGCGGCTTCTTTGGGCGTTTTCATGGAGCGTTTTCCAATTTGATTTTTTGTATTGACAATACCCCTGCAAAAAACCATCTTAATGTATTAATTATATATTTGTCATATACAAACTTACATAATTAATGAGGAGGATGGCAATGAAAAAGGTTTTGAAAGGATTGGCGTATTTAAACGTTTTTCTCCTGGTGATTTCCTTTTCCTCCTGCACGTCTGACGAGGCAAAGGGAAACACGGCCTACAACCAGGCCAAGCATTCCGAAGGCATCAATAAGCGCACGCTCGAAAAACGCGCGTATATTTTTTATCAGAAGGTGTACCAGGCCCAGCCCGACAAATCCAAGCTCAGCCTGCCGTTCCGCAAGAAATTCATTGAAATGACGCTCATCAGGGCCAACATGGTGCTCACCGAAGGCACCTACGACATGGACCCGCTCAAGCTTTTTATCAGAGACATCGACACGCTGCTGACCAAGGAACTCCCCAGCGAGATCCGTCAGGACTACGCGAAATTCCTCCTTCTCATGGCGGATTCGAGCGTGGCACGCAACAAGCTCGACGACGCGCTCGACTGGATCTCGAAAGCGCAGAAGGTCGTTGACGATCCTTCGTCCATGGATGCGAAACGCAAGGCCCTCATCACTGATTTCACCAAACAGTTCTACGAAATGGCGGCGCAGGCATACAGCGAGGGCAAGGATTCCAAGGATGTTGAAGCACTTCTCAAGGCGGAATACTACGTCCAGCTCGTGCTGGTGTATGATCCCAATTATCCCGGCGCCGCCGATCTCCTGAGCAACCTGCGCAAGGCGAACGTGAGCACCTATTCCGGGTATGCTCGCGTCATCGAAGGCAAGCTTGATCCCCGCGTCAACAAATACGACATCTACCTCGCGGTCAAGAGCGGTACCACCAACATGACCCTTTCGATGTTCAATTATTCCTACAACCCGCTGCGCCTCAAGGCCGAGAATTTCTACCTCGTGGATGTCAAGGGCGAAAAATACCGCGCGCTTCCGTCTTCGAAACTCGATCCGGAGATCCTCGACACCCAGCACGAGACCAACAACCTCAAGCTGGTGTTCCCGAAGCCCAAGGCCGAGCTTAAAAAAGTCATCTATGACAACGGGGAACACTATACGGAGAAATGCTTCTTCTGATGTTTTAAAACGTTCCAGTGCAAAAAGGGCGGAGGCGAAAGTCTCCGCCCTTTTTATTTGTTTTGGGGTATTTCGCCACCCAGGGTGTTATATAAAAAATCCCGTCAAACAGTCATGTAAATTCTTTAATACAGACCGCTCAAGAAAGTATATTTGATAGTTACTTTTTTCTTCAACCTGCCGATCAAGAAACATTTCAGGGCCCGCAATGCCAGAACGTTTGTACGTGGGAAACAAATATCAGGTGCGGGACGCGCTTGGCGAGAAAATCCGCGCGAAAATCATCGCCGACCTCGAAATAGGCACGGTCAATTCGGTGCGGACCGCTTCGGTGTATGTCCTCAACGGATCCCTGTTCCCCGCCGATCTTGTCGCGCTCGCCGAAGGGCCACTCTCCGATCCCATTGTCCAGGACTACACGATCAACAAATCCTTCATCGAGAATTTCGACTGGATGGTCGAGGTGGGGTTCAGGCCGGGCGTCACCGACAATGTCGGACGGACGGCGCGTGAGGCGGTGGTCATCGCGCTCGGCCGGAGCTTCCCGGAAAGTTTTTCGGTGCACACCGGCACGCAATACTTCTTTTTCGGCAACATCTCCAAAAAACAGATCGAGCGGATTTCCGATGAGATCCTCGCCAACACGCTCATACAGACCGTAAAAATATTTTCCAAAGACGAATGGTTCCAGGTGCACACCAAGGATTTTCCCGCGCCGGTGGTGATCGACACGCACTCCGCGCCCCTGTTCCGCGAGGTGGACCTGAACGTTGACGACGAGGCGCTTACGGCCATCAGCAAAAACTGCATGTTGGCCCTGTCGCTCGACGAGATGAAATGCATCAAGGCGCATTTCGCAAAGCCCGAGACAGCAAGCCAGCGCAGGCAGCGCGGCATGCCCGCGAACATCACCAACGTCGAGCTTGAAATCATCGCGCAGACATGGTCCGAGCACTGCAAGCACAAGATTTTCAACGCCGACATCATTTACCTTGAAAACGGCAAGACGCCCGTCCACATCAAGAGCCTGTTTAAAAGCTACATTCAGAAGACCACGGCCATTGTCTGCGAGCAGAAGGGAAGGCAGGACTTCTGCCTCTCGGTGTTCAAAGACAACGCCGGGGTGATAAAGTTCGACGACAAGAACGCCATCGTGTTCAAGGTGGAGACGCACAACAGCCCGTCGGCGCTCGACCCGTACGGCGGCGCGCTCACCGGCATCGTGGGCGTCAACCGCGACCCGTTCGGCACCGGCCTGGGCTGCCGGCTCATCGCCAACACCGACGTGTTCTGCTTTGCCTCGCCGTTCCACACGGGCAAGCTGCCGCCCCGCATCCTGCACCCCAAGCGCGTGCTCGAGGGCGTGCGCGAGGGCGTGGAGCACGGCGGCAACAAGAGCGGAATCCCGACCGTCAACGGCACCATCGTGTTCGACGAGCGGTTCCTCGGCAAGCCGCTGGTCTATTGCGGCACGCTCGGTCTCATGCCGCTCGACGTGGGCGGACGCAAGGGCTGGGAAAAGAAGGCGCTGCCCGGCGACCACATCATCATGGTGGGCGGCCGCATCGGCAAGGACGGCATCCACGGCGCGACGTTCTCGTCCGAGCCGCTGCACGAGGGCTCGCCCGTCACCGCGGTGCAGATCGGCGACCCGATCACGCAGAAGCGCATGACCGATTTCCTGCTTCGCGCGCGCGACCGCGGCCTGTACAACTCGATCACCGACAACGGCGCGGGCGGGCTTTCGTCGTCAATCGGCGAAATGGCGAGCGACACGGGCGGCGCAATGGTGCACCTCGAAAAGGCGCCCCTCAAATACCACGGCCTCGAGCCGTGGGAAATTTACGTTTCGGAAGCGCAGGAACGCATGAACGTCGCCGTGCCCGCCCTCAAGGTGTCAGCCTTTCTGGCGCTGGCGCAGGAGTGGAACGTGGAGGCGACCGATCTCGGCGAGTTCACCAGTGACGGCTTCCTCGACATCAGGTTCGGCGACACCGCGATCGCGTGCCTGTCCATGGATTTTCTGCACCACGGCCTGCCGGGCATGCGGCTCTTTGCAAAATGGGAAGACCGGAACAAGGGAAAAAAAGGCGACTTCCCCGCCGCCGATTTGAAGGCCGACCTGCGCGGCCTGCTCAAACGGCTCAACATCTGCAGCAAGGAATACGTGGTGCGGCAGTACGACCACGAGGTGCAGGCCGGCAGCGTGGTGAAGCCGCTCTGCGGCGCGAAGAACGACGGCCCGTCCGACGCCGCGGTGATAAGGCCCGTACTTGATTCCTTCGAAGGCATCGCCGTGAGCAACGGCATCGTGCCCCGCTACAGCGACGTCGACACCTATGCCATGGCCGCCTGCGCCGTGGACGAGGCGGTGCGCAACGCGGTGTGCGCGGGGGCCGACCCGCATTTCATGGCCGGGCTCGACAACTTCTGCTGGTGCGACCCGGTGCAGAGCGACGCGAACCCGGACGGCGAGCTCAAGCTGGCGCAGCTCGTGCGGGCCAACAAGGCGCTTCTTGACATATGCGTCACCTACGGCATCCCGCTCATCTCCGGGAAAGATAGCATGAAAAACGACTACCGCATCGGCAACACGGCCATTTCCATCCCGCCCACGCTGCTTTTCAGCCTCGTGGCGAAGGTGCCCGACGTGCGCAAGGCCGTCACCATGGATTTCAAGGAGAGCGGCAGCCTCATCTACTGCGTCGGAACCACCTTCCCCGAGCTCGGCGCCTCCGAATACGCGCTTATGCAAGATGTTAAAGACACCAGGGTGCCGGTCGTGCACGACGCGGGGCAGGCGTTTGCCTGCTACGCCGCGCTGTTTTCCGCGATCCAGGCCGGGCTCGTCCGCGCCTGCCATGATCTTTCCGACGGCGGGCTCGGCGTGGCCATTGCCGAAATGTGCTTTTCGGGCGAGACCGGCGCGAGCATCTCGCTTGCCGCCATGAACCAGTCCGGATGCACCGAAGACTACGAAGTGCTGTTTTCCGAATCGCAGGCCAGGATCCTCGTCGAGGTGAGGCCCGAGCATGGCCAGCGGTTCGAGCTGCTCTTTAAGGGGCTGCCGCTGTCGCGCATCGGCGCGGTTGTCAAGGGCGATATGATCCAGGTGATGGGGCTCAAGCAGGCGCCGGTGCTGAGCCTGTCGCGCATCGACGCGAAGGCGGCGTGGAAAAGCACGCTGCAATTTTAGGATTATTTTAAATTATTGGATGACTTAAAAAAAATTGCTGTCACTCCCGCGGACGCGGGATTGACAATTTCAATAAAAACCGTCCACAGGAATTGTATCGTGAGTAAAGACATTGCCGCAATCGTCCTGGCGGGAAACGGCACCAACTGCGAAATGGAGACGGCGCACGCCTGCCGCATGGGGGGATTCCCGGTCGTCGACATCGTGACGATCTGGGAGCTCGTCGCCGGCGACGCGTCGCTTGACAATTATGATTTCCTGTGCCTGCCCGGCGGCTTTCTCGACGGCGACGACCTCGGCTCTGCAAAGGCGCAGGCCAACCGGCTCCTCCACACGGTGGTCAAAAAAACCGACACGCCCCTCATCGCGCAGTTCACCGCGTTCATCAACGGCGGCAAGCTCATCCTCGGCATCTGCAACGGGTTCCAGCTCATGGTCAAGCTCGGCCTCCTGCCCGGGATCTTGGGCGGCTTCACCCAGCAGGTGACGCTTACCAACAATGATTCCGGCAGGTTCGAGGACCGCTGGGTGTGGCTCAAAACCAATCCAGCCTCTCCGTGCGTCTTTACAAAAGGGGTTTCTTCGCTGTATCTGCCGGTACGCCACGGCGAGGGGAAGTTCGTGGCGCGCGACCGCGAGGTGCTCGACGCGCTCAGGGGCAGCAACCAGATCGTGCTCTCCTACGTGGACCCCGACACGCAGGCGCCCACCATGAAATATCCCGACAACCCCAATGGTTCGCAACTGTCAATAGCCGGCATCTGCAACCCCACCGGGCGGCTGCTGGGGCTCATGCCGCACCCCGAGGCATTCCTCCACCGCACCAACCACCCGCGGTGGTCCCGCGAAGACCTTCCCGAGGAAGGCATGGGGCCGCAACTCTTCCGCAACGCTTACCAGTACATTGCAGGGCAGGTAAGGCCCTAACCTGATTTATTCACATAAATCCAATAAAACCTCACCGCAGAGAAATTGAAACAAAGTTGGAAGTTGGAGGTAAGCCTCAAATTTTCAACTTCCAACTCTAAACTATTTATGTTTTCTCTGCCTTGAATTCTCTGCGCTCTCCGCGTCTCTGCGGTGAATTTCAGCCGGCGCTCACGGCGTCCGCTTGAATTGTTGCGACGCGCCTTTTTCCCTCGGTTCCTCAAAAAGCGGGTACACACCGATGGCCTGTCCGGTTTCGAGCGCGATGTCACGCTCGGTCTTTTCCTCGATCACCGGAATCCACACCTGCGTCCCCGGCATGAGCCGGGCGAGGTCGGCGTCCTTATTGTGCTTGGCGAACAGCCACAGCGGGATCTGGTCCTCGTTGCAGATGCTCCAGAGCACCTCCCCGCGCGTGATGGTCTTCTGCGTTACATCCGCGACTTTGTACCTGCTGTAGAAGTCCTCCTCCAGCGCCATGTGGTACTCAAGCCGGGCCTTGACAAAACGCGCAAGAAGGTCCTGGCCCGCCGGGACCAACAGCGCGCGGCCGATCCGGATCTCCGAACGCGCGCCCAGGCCGTTGAGCTGCCGGATCGCCGCGGCGGGGACGCCGAGCCAGTCGGCGTAATGGCCGATCGTTTCGTCAACCGACACCCTGATGCGGGCGGTGGTCCCTTCCGGCGAAAGCGTCGCATCCAGCGAATACACCGACACGTCAAACGCGGGCATCAGGCCGTGTTTTCCGGCCTTTGAAAATTTCGGCGGCGCACCGGCCCTGGCCATCACGGTTTCCTTGAGAGAATCGGCGACAGCTGGTTGCGGCGCCGGCGTTTTGCTTTTTGCGGGCTTTTCGGCTTTCGGCTCTTCCGGCGGCAGGGAGGGCGGAACAGGGGCCTGCATTTCCTGCTCGGCAGGCGCCATGGTCGTTTCCGGCGCCGAAACAGCCGGAGTGCCTGTCGCGGGCGGAACCCTGAGTACCTGTCCCGCATAAATTCTTCCGCCGTGCGTTATGCTGTTTTCGAGCGCGAGCGCCGTCACCGGAACGCCGAAGTTCGACGCGATGCCGTACAGGTTGTCGCCGCGCCTGACGCTGTAGTACTGCTGGCGTTCAGGCGTCTCGCTTTTGAGCGAATCCGGAACCGCAGCGAGCATTTTTGCCGGTTCGGTTATTTTGGCCTCTTCCGGAATCCTTATTGTAAAGCCTGCCGGGATCTGCTTCTGCTGGAAAAACACCACCGGCCTTAATGCAGGGTTGCACTCCATGAGCGTCTTGAGCGGTATATCAAGGTACTTGCTTACCACCGCCGGCCGCATGTACGAAGGCAGGACAAAGGATTTGTATTCGTACCGCGGCGCGAAATGCAGGTCGCTGAAATAGGTTTGAGGATTGCTTGCGATCTCACGCGCTGCGAGAAAACAGGCATAGAAATTCTTTGATGCGAACTGAAACAAATGGCTCTTGTAATTCTTGATGATGTCGCTGATGTCGCGGGAACCGGCCGCCTCGACCGCCCGCTTTATGCCGTTGACCCCGTGGTTGTAGGCGGTGACCGCGAGCGGCCATGACTGCAGCTGCTCGTAGTTCTGCTTGAGCAGCCGCGCCGCGGCCACGGTCGCCGCCACCGGATCGCGCCGCTCGTCGACCAGGTAATTGATTTTAAGGAAAAGCCTGCCGGTGCCGCGCATGAACTGCCACAAACCCGCGGCGCCCACCTTCGAATAGGCCTCGGCGTTGAACGACGACTCGACGTGCGGAAGATAGGCAAGGTCGCCGGGAAGGCCGTACCGGTTGAATATGGCGCGGATGGTGTCGAAATAGGCGGCCGAGCGCTCGAGCCCCTCCTTGAACCGCTCCTTTTCCCCCTGCTGGAGACGCACCCGCTCCGCAGCTCCGGCCAGCGCGCTGTCAGGCGCGTGGGCCTTAAACAGGGCCAGGATCTTCTTTTCATCTTCGGTCCAGGTGGATTCGGGCTTAAAGGCCAGATCGTTCAATTTCTGTTGGATCGCCCGCCGTTCGCTTTCGACATACCTTGAGACGGCGAAATCCCCCTGGCGCGGCAGCTCCAGGGTTTTGTAAATAACGAGCGGATATTCCCGGTCGTGAAGCAATCCCTGGGTGGTGGAGAGTTCGGCATATACCTTTTTCCAAAACGCGACATTGTCTTTGAGGATTTCAGGCGCGGGGAAACATGAAGAATCGGCTTGCTGTGCCTGCGGAGAAAAACCGCAAACAATAACGACCAAAAACACCGCGCACAGCTTTAGATTGATTTTCAGCATTTAGAAAAACCTGATTATGCCATCCCTCGCTGCCGTCGCCTCAATTTTCATTTATCAAGAAACAGCCTGAGAGTCGCTAAGATGATACAGCAATGACCGTTCAAACGTTACGCTAAGGTCTATAAAAATAAGGCATGCGCAGTTGGATGGATGAAGGTTCAGGGGGTCTGATAAAAGAAAGTCCTCCATTGCGTCGGGAGGACATGGCGTACCGAGGGGTCAAAAGGTGTTTTTAATTTACCAGCTGCTTGAAGTCGGTGCCCGGCCTGAATTTTATGATATTGGATGCTTTCACCGTGAAGGTGGCGCCGGTCCGCGGGTTCTTGCATTTTCGCGCGCGTCTCTTGACAACAGAGAAACTTCCGAATCCGATGATCTGGATCCCCTTCTTGGCGTTTTTACGGATTGCGCGCAGCACGGAGTCAACCGTTTTTCCCGCCAGCACTTTTTTTATGCCCGCCTCACGCGCGACAACGGCAATGACGTCCCTTTTATTCATGGTTCCCCCCTCACCGGTAAAACGCCTTATCAGTATCCCGGATAATCGAAAAACGCCCGCGCAAGTTCCGGTTTTGTCTTTGCCCAGAATTCATAGGCGCCTATATAGGCTTTTTTCAATGACGGATCCAAGTTCTTCTGGGGCTTTGACGGCGTGTACTGCGCAAACCGTATGTCCGCAGACCCCGACATTGCCCTGTATTCGTCCTGCGAGATGGGCTGCAGCGTCGTCTGCACGCGGGTGAGCCCTCCCGACGGCGCGCCAGAGCCCGGGGTGGGCGCCGTGACCCTGCGCGCCGTTATTTTTTGCAGAAGATAATACACCTTCCCCGGCTTGAAATTAAACTTGACAGTTGCGATATTGTCAATCGCGGCAAGCACATAATGCTCCCCCGTGTCCGCCGCCATCTGGACCACGGTGTTGTCGGTATTCACGCAGCCGAAGGCGCCGTCTATATACACCGTGCCGATTTTGTCAGCATTATATGACGCGCCGGTTTTGGGAAGCGGGCGCAGCACAACGACGAGTGCCTTGTCCTGCGGGGCCTTTAAAACGGGGACGGGCGTCGAATAACGGATCATGGGCGCGCATGACGAGAGCATCAGCGCGGCCGACAGCATCGCGCCGCACCAGGGTTTCGTTTTCACTTTGTCCTCCTCTTTAAGCAATCGTTAACGGGCGCCGCAACGGCGGCACCCGGCTCCCAATCATACTCACAAGGTCATTTCAAAACTATTTGAAACCGCAAAGCATTCCATGCGGGCTCCGCCCTTTTTGACAATTCCTTTCGAACGCTCCACCATGGCGTCGATCTGGGCGTCGGTGCGGTGCCTGTTGTGATGGAACAGACCCAGGCGTTTTGCGCCGGCCCTGATGCCGAGCTTGACAGCATCGGAAAATACCGAATGGCCGTACGACCGGTTGCGCGGATAATCGCCCAGCGAGAACTCCGCGTCGTGGATGAGCAGGTCGGCATCCTGCGAAAATGCGGCATACTCTTCGAAGGTCTGGCCGCCCGGGTGATTGAATTCGAGCTCGTTGTCGGTGAGGAAAACGAACGAGGCGCCGTTTTCCTCGAACCGGTATCCCAGCCCGCCGTTGGGATGGGAAAGAAAAATGGGCCTCACCGTGATCCCGCCGACGGTAAAGGGCTGGGAGCCGGCCTGCGAAAAACGCAAAATCGCCGAAACCGACTCAAGATCGACGGGGAAATACGGGGCGGACATGACTCCCTTAAGGATCTCCCGGTACGAGGGAAAATGAAAGCTGCACCCGTGGATGGTGATCTCGATGTCCCTGTCGTAGACGGGATTGAAAAAGGGGAATCCCATGATATGGTCGAGGTGCGCATGGGTGAACAGCAGGTTTATTTTTTTCACCTTGGACCGGGCCAGCTTCAACCCGAGGCCGCGGATGCCCGACCCGGCGTCCACCACGATGACATCGCCCCTTTTCGAACGGATTTCCAGACACGTCGTGTCACCGCCATAACGGTCAAATTGTTTGCCGCTCACAGGCAGTGAACCACGCGATCCCCAGCAACGCAGGTACATGGCTTCTCCGGATATTGTTGCGCCGGCGCAACAGGCATCGACCGCACGGTCTTTGCTGTTGAAGTTTGAGTAGTAATTATAACAATTTGTGTAAAACAAAGCGAGGAAAAAATGGTGGGCAAAGTTTTTACCGGATCGGTGAAAAAACCGGGAAAATTTATTTAATAAAAATGAAATAAAGGTATTGACATGATTTTCAATTTTGGTTATATTTTAAATAGTTAATGTTGATAAACTTTGTTTACATTATTTCAATATAATTATAATGCATTGATATTTAAAAAGATGGAGGTTTTATATGCGAATAGCGCCAACTATTACAAACCTTATCGGAAACACGCCGCTGGTCAGAATCAACAAGCTTAACAAAAACGGAAAAGCGACGGTGGCCGCCAAGCTGGAATTCTTCAACCCCCTATCCAGCGTAAAGGACAGGATCGGGCTCGCCTTGATTGAAGACGCGGAAAAATCGGGCGTCTTGACAAAAGACAGCATCATCATTGAGCCCACGAGCGGGAACACGGGCATCGCGCTGGCGTTTGTCGCCGCGGTCAAGGGCTACCGCCTGATCCTCACCATGCCCGAGACCATGAGCGTAGAGCGCAGGAAAATGCTCAAGGCGCTTGGCGCAGAGCTCGTCCTCACCGAGGGCGCGAAGGGCATGAAGGGCGCGGTGGCAAAGGCCGACGAACTGGCCCGCGAAACCAAAAATTCGTTTGTGCCCCAGCAGTTCAACAATCCGGTGAACCCGGCCATCCACCGCAAAACCACCGCCGAGGAGGTTTGGCGCGACACCGACGGCACGGTTGACATTTTCGTTGCCGGCGTGGGAACGGGCGGCACCATCACCGGCGTGGGGGAAGTGCTGAAGGCCAGAAAACCGTCCGTTAAAATCATCGCGGTGGAGCCTGCGGCATCGCCGGTGCTTTCGGGCGGCCAGCCCGGTCCGCACAAGATCCAGGGCATCGGCGCGGGATTTGTCCCGGGCGTGTACAACGGGAAGCTTATTGACGAGGTAATCCAGGTAACCGAGGAAGATGCCGGCCAAACGGCACGGGCTCTTGCCAAACAGGAAGGCGTTCTTGCGGGAATCTCCTCGGGCGCCGCGCTGTGGGCAGCGCTGCAGGTCGCGCAGCGCAGTGAAAACAAGGGCAAGCTCATCGTCGTTATTTTGCCCGACACCGGCGAACGGTATCTCAGCACATGGCTGTGGGACGAGCAGCCCCAGGGATGACTGTTAAAAAGAAAGGTTCTTGCCATGAATGCCAAACCCTATCATTTTGAAACCCTTGCCCTGCACGCGGGGCAAACCGTGGACGCGACGCAGTCGCGCGGCGTGCCGGTGTACCGCACCAGCTCGTACGTTTTCAAAAACACGCAGCACGCTGCGAACCTGTTCGCCCTCAAGGAGCTGGGCAACATCTACACCAGGCTCATGAACCCCACCACCGACGTGCTCGAGCAGCGCGTGTCCCAGCTTGAGGGCGGCGCAGCATCGGTCGCCGTTTCCAGCGGGACCTCCGCGGTATTTTATTCAATCATAACCCTTGCCGAAGCAGGAGACGAAATCGTTTCGGCAAGCAACCTGTACGGCGGGACCTATACGCAGTTCGACGCCATCTTACCCAAGCTCGGCATCACCACGCGGTTCGTGGACGCACGTGACCCGCGCACTTTCGAGAAAGCGATAACCGCAAAGACTCGCGCGCTCTTCGTCGAGACCATCGGCAACCCGACGCTCGATTTCACGGACATCGGCGCCGTCGCGGCCATCGCGCACCGCCACGGCATTCCGCTCGTTGTCGACGGCACGTTCACCACGCCCTGGCTGCTGCGTGCCATCGAGCACGGCGCCGACATCGTGGTGAATTCGTTGACAAAATGGATAGGCGGGCACGGCACCGCCGTGGGCGGCATCATCACCGACGCGGGCACGTTCGACTGGAAGGCCGGCCGCCACACGCTGTTCACCGAGCCCGACGCCAATTACCACGGCCTGTGCTGGGCGCTCGACCTGCCGGCCCCGCTGTCAACGATACCGTTCGCCCTGCGGGTGCGGCTCGTCCCGCTCCGCAATCTCGGCGCCTGCATCGCGCCCGACAACGCATGGATCTTTCTCCAGGGGCTCGAAACCCTGCCGCTGCGCATGGGGCGCCACTGCAAAAACGCGCTGCTGGTCGCGCAGCACCTTGCGAAACACCCGAAGGCGGCGTGGGTGCGCTATCCGGGACTCGAGAAGGACCCTTCGCACGCGACGGCGAGCCGATACCTTGACAAAGGGTATGGTGGCATGGTCGTGTTCGGCGTGAAGGGGGGGTATGACGCCGCCGTGAAGGTCATCGACAACATCCGGCTGTTTTCCCATCTTGCAAACGTGGGCGACGCCAAGAGCCTCATTCTTCATCCCGCAAGCACGTCGCATTCACAGCTGAGCGAGGAGCAGCAGCTTGCGGGCGGCCTCACTCCGGATTTAATAAGGCTTTCGATCGGGCTTGAGCACCCCGACGACCTTATCGGCGCGCTTGACGAGGCGCTCGCGCTCGCGTAACACCGGCTCCCGCAGCGGCCATCCCTGCGGCGCGAGGATTTTATCACGTATGCGGACCACGAAAATTATTGTCAAACAGGAAAACGGCATCCATATACGCGTCGCGGACGCCATCGCGAAGGCGGTCAGGAAGCTGTCGTCGAAAATCACGTTCAAAAAGGGAGGCCAGACCGCCGACGGCGATTCGGTGCTGCAGCTCCTGATGCTCTCCGCGGGCAAGGGCGCGGAGATCGAGGTCACGGCAAGCGGGGGAAACGAGGAAGAGAGCCTGATCAAGCTTGAGGAGATTTTTTCCGACGGCGGGGGGATATGAGCGGCAGTTTCGTGATAAATGAATCGGAAGTTGAATGTTGGAAGTTGGAGGTTGAAAGCCGAAGCGAGAATAATGGTCAAAGGATATAGGTTCCAAATCAAGCTTTCTCCAGCATTTTTTCAATCTCACTCACCACCCTATCCGGTGTAATCGTACTCACCGCCTCCCCTTTTCCCTGCTGCAACACAACCGACTTCCTGCTGAGCGGCCGGAATTTCTCCAAATTCCACTCGATGTCGGGGAACAGCGCCACCTGCGGCACATCGAACGCCGAGGCGACGTGCACGACCGAGGTGTCGGGCGTGACGACAAGGTTGACAAGAGAGATTAACGCGACGATGTCGCCGATGGCGGGCGAATCATAGAGAATGACGCGCGGCTGGAGATTTTGCAGCTTTCCGGCGTTTGGGCCGTCGGCGGGCTTATAGGTGACGATAACCCTTAGGTTTTTTGACAGACAATACGCCGCGACCGCGGCCCATCCTTCAACCGTCCAGTACCGCGAGGAATCGCCGGCGGAAATATTGAGCGCTACGGTCTTTGCATCATCCACAAGAATGGTATCTTTGATTTTTTTAACAAGCCGCGCATCGGGAAAAAGCTCGGGCCGGGGATCGGCTGTGGACGGCATGCCCAGCGGCTTGAGACAGGCAAGGTTCCGCGCGACCGCGTGCAGCGCGGCATTTTCCAGGTCGGAGGGAATGGGAAATGAAAAGGTGCTTTCTCCTTCCCTGTTGAATCCGACCTTGTTTTTCGCCCGGCAGATTCCAGCCAGCAGGGCGCTTTCGCGCGACGCATGGTCTTTTGGATCGATGAGCCAGTCGTATCGCGTCAACAGCAACCGGATCATCAACGAGCAAAAAGAAAACGGGTCTTTCCGGTAAACGAATATTTTTTTCACCCGGGGATTTCCGCGCAGGACAGGCGCCCCGCGCGGGGATGAGAGAACGTGCATTTCCGCGCCGGGCACGTGTTCAGCAACAGCCCGGAACAGGGGCGTGGTGAGGACCATGTCGCCGATACGCCCGATCTGCACGATAAGGATCTTCATCAAAGAAAGCTTTCCTTACCGCACCGCGAGCACGCGCTTTACACATTGATAGCCGCCGTCAAGGGTGAACCGGACAAAATACACGGTGTTGCCGGCCATGTCCCGGCGCGCCTTCATTCCCTCAAAACCGATCGAGTGGAACCCGGCTGCCTGATACGCGGCCGGCACGCGCATGACCACCCTTCCGCTTGCGCTGACGATGTCGACGGAGACGGTTGCCGCTTTACTCATCAGATACCGCAGGGTCCCAGCCGAATACATGATCCTGAAGCTCGGCGCGGCTATTGACGAAGCGGAACTCGTGCGGGGACAGCGAGTTCCCTCCATAATGGAAACCGCCGGATTTACATTATAAGAAACCGTGCCGGTCCCGAGTCCCGCCGAAGAAGCGGAAACCGTCACCGTGCCGGCGGTGAACGTCGACCGCACCGCCACCTTGCACATCCCGCCCTCGGCCGAGAGCTCATGGTCGAGCGGCGAATGAAAGCCGAGCGGCTTGCCGGCCGTGACGTACTGGTCCGACCCGCCGCGGTAATCGCCGGGCCCGGTCACGGCAAAGGTGACCGGGTTGCTCGCCGTAGGACACCAGATTCCGCTTGCGTCAACCACCGTGGCGAGAATGAAGGCCGCGTCGCTCCCGTTCGCCGTGATCTGGAAGGTGTCGCCGTCGGACCTCACCAGCGGCGGCTCCACGGTCAGCACGATGTGGTCGGCGGGACCAGCGGTCTTCTTCTCGTCAAAGCACACCACGTTTCCGCTTTGGTCAAGCCCCTCGGCGCGCAGGGTCCCCGACGCCCAGGTCACGTTCCATGAGCACTGGAACGGCAGCTGGGTGGTGGCCTGGCCGGTGCCGTCGCCGCTCCCGCTCCACGGATTGGGCGTTTTTACGCCCTGGTCCGCGCCGTTGATCAAGAGCCGCACGCTTGGGCAGTTTGAAAACGCGTTCACCTGCACCGCGCCCGACCGGTTCCAGTGGTGCGCGAGCGAAACCACGGGCTTCACCGAATACGGCAGCCACGCCGCCTGATACGCTTTGTAAAGCAATTTGGGGATGCGGTTGAAATCCATCATGGAAGACCCGAACGACCGTACGCTTCCCTCGCCCTCTCCTTCGAGGAAATTGCCCGACTCGCCCGGCGTTTCGCACAGGTACCACTGGGCGAGGCCGAAGCAGTTGGCCTGCCTTGACTTTTTCCAGTTCTGGAGGTATTCGCTCGCGAACGCGATTTCCCAGTCCCAGGCGAAGCGCGCGGTGCGGCTGCCGCCCCACGCCTCCGCGCCCCAGCACGGCGTGTTGGGCAGACCGCTCTTCATCGCGATCTCGCAGCCCGACGACGAGCACGAGATGATGTCGGCGATCGCGGGATCGGCCGCGCTGCCCCCGCGGTCGGACTGCGCCCTCGTGTTGACCGGGTCCCATGTCTGTGAAATCGCCTTGAGCTGGCCGGCGAACGTAGGATCGATGGGGCCGTTGCTCACCTCCCACGCGAGCACCGACGGGTGGTTCCGGTCGCGGATGATCATGTCGCGGTGCAGCTGGCTCTTGTAGATAAATTTCGGCGTGTTGGTCTGCTGCCCGGCGGCGAAAGTCCCCTCGAGCTCACCGCTGGGCTGCACGAGCATCACGCCGTAGGCATCGCACGCGTCAACGAACTCGGGGCTCGACGACGAATGACCGGGCCGCCAGAGGGTCGCGCCGCACTCGGCCGCGAGCTTGGCGTCGCGCCACTGCTGCTCCTCGGGAACGGCCGTGCCCAGCGCCGGATAATCGTAGCGGCTCGAAACGCCCCACAGGTACTGCTGGTGGCCGTTGAAATACGGGAAGTTGTGGTCCCACGTGATGACGCGGATGCCCAGCGGGCTCTCGAACACATCGGTGGTCGCGGCACCGACCTTGACAATATGATAAACCTTGTAGAGGTACGGCTTGCCGTAGATGCTGCCCGCGGGGTACCAGAGTGTCGGGTTGGCGATGGTGCCGGTCTGGTCGAACACGTAGCTCGTGTCGGCCCCCACGGTCTGGGTGCTACTCTGGCTCAACACGACGTTGCCGGCGGCGTCAGTCACCTTGGTGGTGAGCGTGACGGCCTGCGGCGCGGCGTTGTCGTTCCGCACGTTCGTGAGGATCCGCACGGTCGCGGACGCGTCGGAGGCCGACACCGTGGCGACATAGGTCCCCCACTGGTTCAGCACCGAATACACGTTGAGGGGCACATGCACCTTGTCGGTGATGTGAAGCCACACCGGCCTGAACAGGCCGTAATCGCCCTGGCCGAACCGGTAGTCGATGGAGAACCCGGGATACGCGTAAAACCCTCCGTTGCCGCTCATCCTCACGGCCAGAACATTGTCCGCCCCGCCGAAGGTCACATAGGGCGTGATGTCCACGACGAACCCGATGAAGCCCACCACGTGCGTCGCGTTCTGGTTGATGCCGTCGTTGCCGGGAAGAAACGTGCCGTTGATGTACACCGCCGCGCCCAGGTGCGCGCCCTCGATCTCCACGAAGATCTTCCTGCCCGAATAGGCGTTATCGATTGTAAAGTGCTTGCGGTACCAGGAAACGCCGGCGTACATGCCGCCGGTGGCGCCGCCGCCCGACTGGTTGTTGAACGATTCCGTGTCGCTCCAGGTGTGCGGAATGCCCACGTCGCTCCACGCCGCGTCGCTGAACGAGGGGCTTTGGGCGCTCGCGGGGTCTCCTTTTGTAAATTTCCAGGGCGCGGTGCTCATGTTGACCTTCACCCGGTTGCTGGGCTCGCCGGTATAGGTTTGGGCACAACACACCGCGGCCAGCGCCAGAACGGCCAACAGCACCGGAACCATTTTCGTTTTCATGTCCATTCCTCCTTTTTATATTCACGCGTTTGACGCATCAGCAAACCAGCGTTTGCCCGCGGTCGCTGTTCATTGTTTTTGCGCTTGGCTTTTCTTTGCAGCGGCAATGCTATTCGCCCGCTCCGTTTTCGGGTGTGGCACTGTCCAATTCGATCGGGTGACCGTACTTCCAGGTTCCACTTCTGAAAGAGAGCGTATCATGAGCTGAGGTGAATGCATCCTTAGCCATTTCAACCCGTTCAAAAGAAATGGTGGAATCATCAACCCATTTCGCGCTGTCGGGCCCCCATTTCCCGGGGGCCGAATAAAACGCCTTTGTCAATGAATCACCGGAAATCTTCCAGATTTGAAAACCATTCGCCATGAACCCGGCTTCGATGTCACGATAATCGCAGAGCAGATAGTTCCGTCCCGGGCCGATCGTCGGCCTCGATATGAGCGTGTCGCATTTGCCATTCCTCATGTTGACGGAGAGCCAATCGCCCCACTCCCATCCTTCCCGTTCGATGACGATCGCGGACAGGGCCGGCAAATAATCCGTCACGAAATATCCGACCTGCCCGTCGTTGTCCGTATGCAGCAAGGTATCGTTGAACTGAATTTTGCTTCCATTGTCAAGGATAATCGTGAGGCTCGAGTCGTTTGCCCGGAAAACTCTGTTCCGCAATTGATCCAGCAGTTTCTTTTCTTCCATCCGCATGGTTTTTTCCTGGGCATTGGGCGCCGCGTCAGGCTGACCATTTTTCTGGCTCGAGTCCGCCGACGCGGAACCGTTTGCCGCTTTCGATGGCGCTTGAGCGTTACCGGATGATTTCGGCGCGCACGAGAGCACGGCAAGAAGAAGCGTCCCTGCTGCGAGCTTAAATGAGCATGGTCTCATCAGAGTTCCTTTTGATGAATTGAAAGACCCCGCTGCAAGCCACGGCGCCGCGCGTTCCTTCCGCATCACCGCGAGACAATGACGCGCTTCACCGGCTGATACACGCCGTCCACTCCGAACCGCACAAAGTAAACGCCGGCCGGAAACGCCGCGCCGGCCTGGGATTTCGCGAGCTGGACCGGATGCCACCCTTCATTCTGGAGCGATGCGGGAATCGCTCTTGTCAATTTCCCGTTCGCGCTCACGATCTGCACCGACACCAGCGCCGGCCGCGCAATATAGTAGCGCAGCCCGCCGCGCATGAGAACGGCCTTGAAGGAAGAAAACGCGGAGGGTGCGGACGGACGCGTTATCATGGCCGTCGTAAACGGCGGGTCGGTGACCGGGTATACGGTGAATGCGGTCGAAGCGGCGGGCTGCGGCAGGCCCGCGCAGGTGCTCGACACCGTGACGACGCCCGGCGTGAACAGGGAGCGCACCGCGATCTTGCACATGCCGCCCTCCATCTGGAGTTCCGGGTCGGTGGGCGCGTGCCAGGTCTTGGGCATGGCGGCGTTGACGCGCTGGTCGGACCCGCCGCGGTAGTTGCCCGGGCCGGAAACGCCGAAGGTTATGTTGTGGCTGTCAAGCGGACACCAGGTGCCGGCGCTGTCCACCACCGTGGCCAGGATGAAGGCCGCGTCGGTGCCGTTGGCGCGGATCTCGTACACGCCGCCGTCGGGCCGGACGAGCGGCGGCTCCACGGTGAGCGTCACGTGGTGCGCCGGTCCCGCGGTCTTCTTCTCATCGAAGCACACCACATTTCCGGTATTGTCAAGACCCTCGGCGCGCAGCGTCCCGGCCTGCCATGCCACGTTCCAGTAACACTGGAACGGCAGCTGCGTCGCGGCCTGGGTGTGGTCGTTGTCCGGCGGCACGCCGGCCGCGGGATTTGGTTTCTTCACGCCCTGGCTCACGCCGTTGATGAGGAGCCGCGCGCTGTCGCAGTTGCAGAAGACGTTTACCTGAACGTTACCGGAGCGGTTCCAGTGGTGCGCGATGGCGATCTCTGGATGGAGGGAGAAAGGAACCCAGCACACCCGCCACGCGTTATACAGGAATTTCGGGATGCGGTTGAAATCGAGCATGGAACAGCCGAACGACCGCTCCTTCTGGTTGGGCATGTCGAGGAAATATCCGTCTTCGCCGGGCGTCTCGGACAGGTACCACTGCGCGATGCCGAAGCAGCTGTTGGCCTGGCTCTGCACCCATTCCTGCAGGTAATCGGCGACGAACGCGATCTCCTGGTCGTACCCCCATCTTGACAAGCGGCCATAATTGCTCCAGTCCTCCGAGCCCCACGCCGGGTTGTTGGGGAAGTTGTGCTTCACGCCTATTTCGCAGCCCGTGGCCGTGCATCCGAGGATGTACCCGTTGGCAGGGCTCGGCGTGCGGTCTGCCTGCACGCGCGTGTGGATCGAGTCCCATGTATTGGCAAGCCCCTGGCACTGCTGGGCAAGGCCGGTGCTGACCGGGCCGTTGCTTACCTCCCACGCGAGCACCGACGGATGGTTCCGGTCGCGGATGATCATGTCGCGGTGCACCTCGGCCTTGAGCGTCTGGTTGCAGGGCCCGCACGCGCCCTCATGCTCGCCGCTTGGCTGCACGAGCGCGATGCCGTACGCGTCGCAGGCGGCAACAAACTCGGGACTGCACGGAGAATGGCCGGGGCGCCACAGGTTGCCGCCGCAGCCCGACAGGATCTTCGCGTCGCGCCACTGCTGCTCCTCGGGCACGGCCGTGCCGAGCGCCGGGTAATCGTACCGCGCGGACGCGCCCCACAAAAAATGCTTGCGGCCGTTGTAGTAGGGATAGTCCTTGTCCCAGGTGAGCACGCGGATGCCGAGCGGACTCTCGAACACGTCGACCGTGGTCCCGCCCACCTTGACAATGTGATAAACCTTGTACATATACGGCCCGCCGTAGATGCTGTTGTTCGGGTACCACAGGTGCGGGTTGGCGATGTCGCCGGTCTGGCCGAACGCGTACGACGCTCCTGCGGGGACCGTCTGCGTTCCGGTGAGCGTGAGCACGACGTTGTTGTCCTTGTCAACCACCTTCGTGGTGAGCGACACGTCGGCGGCCGCGGTCCCGTCGTTGCGCACGTTGGTCTGGAGGAACACGGTTGCGGAGGCGTCCGTGGCGGTCACGGCCGCGCAGTAGGTTCCCCATTGGTTCAGCACCGAATAGAGGTTGAGCGGCACGTGGACCTTGTCGGTGATGTGCATCCACACGGGGCGGAACAGCCCGCCGTCCGCCTGGCCGAACCTGAATATCTCGGAAAAGCCCGGGTCGCCGTAGAAGGCCTGGTTCTTGCTCACGCGCACGGCAAGCACGTTGTCGGCGCCGCCGAACGTCACATAGGGCGTGATGTCAACCACGAAGCCCATGAAGCCGGTCACGTGCGTGGCGTTGGGGTCGGTGGCGCTGTTGCCATGCATGAACGTCCCGTTGATGTACACCTGGCAGCCGACGTGCGCGCCCTCGATTTCAACGAAGATTTTCCGGTCGGCGTACTGATTGTCCAAAGTAAAGTGCTTGCGGTACCAGTTGGTGCCGCCGTACGCGGTGCCGTCGTCGCCGCCGCTCGGCTCGTTCACGTAGGTGTCGGTGTCGTTCCACGTGTAGGGAATGCCCACGGTCTTCCACGACGAATCGTTGTAGCCGACCGCCTGCGGGCCGGACGCGCCGTTCATGGCCGGATCGTTCCTGAGGAATTTCCACGGCGTTTCGCCCAGATTGATCTTCACCCGGTTGCTTGGCTCGGGCGTGTAGGTTTCGGCGAAACAGAGGGCCGCCGAGATGATCACGATGATGAAAGCCGCCGCCGACATTTTTTTTGAGTCCATGCCCCCCCCTTTTTGATCATTAATCTATTATTATTCGCTGGATGATGCGATAGCTTGGGATGATCGGGCGATCCGATAATTTCGAAATCCCCCGCGCCCCTGTGGTTAAATATAATAAATAAGGAATACTATATGAGGTTGCCGGAAAATAATGTTCACGCCAGTGAACGGCGGAGCGAAGACTAATAACGGATGAATTTTGTTTGAAATGATCCGGCCAAGGTATGAAGCCTGATGAAATAAAGGCCGCACTTCAGGTTGACAAGTTCATATTCCCTGCATCCGGTGCCGCTTTTTTCCATTATGAGCTTGCCGTTGACAGAATAAACTGAAAGCGCGTGCCTGCCTGACGACGTGATCGATATCGAGTTATTGCTTATCCGGAAATCGGTCGCTGCATATCTACCCGCTCCCTCCGTGGGCCTGATGACCGCCGGCGATCCGATAAGCGCCGCCGCCAGCGCCTGGCCCGCCGAAATTGCCTTCTGATGGTCGGCCATGTCCGCGACTGAAGTGAACCTGGCGCCGGGTCCCCTGAAGACAATGTAAACCAGGCCCGTGTCCTGTCCGCCGGTGTTCGGGTCGTTCGGCACGCCGAGAAGCTGGGCCATTGCCGCCGATGCCTCGCCGATCTCCTGGCTCACGCCGTCCTCGTCGAGAAAGGGGGCATAGGCGATGCTCACCGGGTTTGTCTTCCTGTTGATCACCGCCGCAAGCTGGCCGATGGCGATCCCGCGGCTGGCGTAATCAAACGGCGAGCCGACAGGCAGCACGTAAAACGGCGTTCCCGCCGCGTCAATCGGGCCGCCGTTGTCGACGCTGCATTTCACGTTCGCGTCGCAGCTCAGCAGGTTCTGGTGCGAGGGATCGGTCCCGCCGCAAACGCCGTTGTCGCTGCCGTCGCAGTCGATGTCCATGTCTGCGTCGAAAAATACCGCGCCGGTTGTCTGGAACAGGCTGATGGTCTTGTTTTGGGCCACCGGCTGCGAGGAGCTGTTGCTGCATTGCGTGCAGAAGCCGGTGCCGCCGTTGTTCATGTCTTTGCCGTTGGCCTTCACCACGCAGTTGGCGGCAACGGCTTTCTGGCTGTCCACCCAGTTGAGAAGTTTTTTCGGGTCGACATTGCCTTCGACGGCCGCTGCCATGCATGGAAGAATCGTTATTACTATGATAAGGAAGAAATTTTGACGCAAGGCATAATTCACAGCTCTACCCACTTTTTCCAGCCCATCAGCGTCGGCCCCGAGGCAGGAGGATCAGCCGCTCGTGCTGTCCGAGCCCGCCAATCTTTTCTCTTCCACGCCGGGTGATTTCACGAGCGGCCCGATTGCCGAGACTGGTTTTCACCCGCCCAATAGGAAGGGCGTGTGACAAGCCGGTGCTGCTGGGCGGCGTTTTTGCACAGCATTCCTGAAGTCTTTTGGTTAACAAAGAAGGAAATTTCATTTTTAAAAGGCTGGCGATTACCGCTAGTCAACAATTGCCGCCTGCGGCCGCAAGGCGGGTTTCTGCTCCGTGGCGGCCGCATCCTTTGATACCGACAGGCTGCCGCCGAACTTCCGGTATTCGTCGAGCCGGCAGGAGTTGACGAGCCTGCCGTTGAAATAGGTGATGTCAGGGCAGCTCTCGCACATGTCAATG
>Ga0335081_10001637_pt1 | contig 35785 bp, 28 predicted proteins | sample Lox_Sample_35_FD_206713 | JGI IMG/M metagenome (GOLD analysis project Ga0335081, IMG submission 206713) | Soil microbial communities from Loxahatchee National Wildlife Refuge, Florida, United States - Lox_Sample_3.5 | ecosystem: Environmental > Terrestrial > Soil > Wetlands | place: USA...
CGGACGCACCGCAGCTGTGGTGGCCCGACCGGCCAGCGCCCGCGTCCGCCCGGCCTGATGACACCCAGTGATCAAGACCACACTCTTAGTAAAGGTATTGTCATGCGATGGGCGCTATCCAGTGCCAGCTCCTCGTGGGGCGCGGCGCCGAGCTCGAGACGCTGCGCGCGACGCTCGACCACGCGGGCCATGACACGGGGCTGGTGTTCCTCGCGGGCGAGCCCGGCGTGGGCAAGTCAAGGATCGCGAGGGAGATCGCCGCTGTCGCCGAGGAGCGCGGCTTCACCGTCGCCCGCGGGCGGGCCGTGCAGGCGTCGAACCCGGTGCCGCTGCGGCCGATCATCGAGGCCCTGGCCGGAATCGCCCGCACCACCTCGATACCCGACGTACCCGGCATGGCCGGATACCGGCCAGCACTCGCCGCCATGGTCCCCACCTGGAGCGAGCCTGGCGCGCGCCCGGCCGAGATCTCGCCCCTCATACTGGGCGAGGCGCTGCTGCGCCTGCTGACCAGCCTGGACGGCAAGGGCGCGCTGCTGGTGCTCGAGGACCTGCACTTCGCCGACCCCGAGACGCTGGCGATCGTGGAGTACTTCGCCGACAACCTGACGGGCGAGCCCGTCGTCTGCCTGGGGACCCTGCGCGATACGGCGCCGTCCCCGGCCATGGACATCGCGGCGTCGCTGCACGCCCGCCGGGCTGCCGAGGTCATCACCGTGCCCAGGCTGCCCGAACCCGCGGTCCTGCGGATGGCGACGGCGTGCCTGGGCGGCGGCGAGGTGTCCGACCAGGCGGTGCGCCGCCTGCTCGCCAACTGCGACGGGCTGCCGTTCGCCGTGGAGGAACTGCTGGCGTCGGCCGTCGCCTCCGGTGAGCTCGTCGGCGGTCCCGACGGCTGGCATGCGAACGAGACGGTGACCACCCCGGTGCCGACATCGATCGCCGAGTCGGTGCGGCAGCGGCTGGCCGCTCTCGGCCCGGACGCGGCCGCGGTCATCGTGGCCGCCGCGGTGCTCGGACGGCGGTTCGACTGGACCCTGCTGCCCGGCATGACCGGGGTCGGCGAGCCCGACGTGCTGAGCGCCCTGCATGGCGCGTGCGCGGCGCAACTGCTCGAGCCACCGTGTTCCGGCCAGGTGCTGTTCAGGTTCCGGCACTGCCTGACCAGGGACGCGATCGTGTCCAGCCTGCTTCCGCCGCTGCGTGCCAGGCAGGCCGCCCGTGCCGCCGCCGCGATCGAGTCAGCGCACCCCGACACGCCCGGCGGCTGGTGCGAGCTGGCAGCCGAACTGCACGAGACCGCCGGCCACCCGGCCAGGTCGGCGGCCCTGCTGCTCGAGGCCGGCCGCCGCTCACTGCGCAGCGGCGCACTCACCAGCGCGGCGGCCTCGCTGACCAGGGCGCGCGAGGTGCTCAGCCGGACCGGCCCCGCCAAGCTGCCGATGCTGGCCGACATCGACGAGACCCTGACCCTGGTGCACGCCCTGAGCGGCAACTGCGACCGGCTCATGCCGGTCGCCGAGCGGCTGCTCGGCGAGCTCGACCAGATCGCCGCTCCCCCCGCCCGCAAGGCGGTGGCGTGCCTGCGGATCGCCCTGGCGCTCTCCGAGGCCGACCGCGCCGACCTGGCCGGGGAGCGGGTGGCCCAGGCGCTCGAGCTCGCTCGCGGCGCGGACGATCCGGCGCTCGGCGGCTGGGCCGCCGCGGTTGCGGCCCGGTGCGCCATCGACGCCGGCGACGCCGACCGCGCGCTCGACCTGGCCCGCGACGCGCTGGCCAGCGCCGAAGAGTCAGGGCTGACAGGCTGCGCCGCCGAGGCCGTCTGCGAGGCGCTCGCCGTGATCGGCCGGCGGGAGCGGGTGCGTGACACCGCGAAGGCCACCGCCGCGTTCGAGCGCGCACTTCGGATCTCCGCCGACCACGGCCTGGCGGTGCGCAGGATCGGCGCGATGCACGAGCTCGGCACGATCGAGATGCTCGAGGAAGGCGGGTCTGGCGTGCTGGCCGAAGCCAGGCGACTCGCGCTGGAATGCGGCGCGGTCTCCACGGCCGCGGTACTTGACCTGCAGCTGGCCAACGCGCTGTCGCTGCACGCCGACCTCGGCAGTGCGCTGGACGCCGCCATGTCCGGCCAGCGCTCGGCCCGGCGGCTGCGGATGCGCCGGGTCGAGGCCATGGCGTGCGCCACCCAGGCCTGCATACTCGCCACGCTCGGCGAGCGGGACGCCGCGGAGTCCGCCGCAGTGCGCGCACAGCAGATCGCGCCGAGCGATCCGTCGGTGCTGATCACCACCTGGGGCGAGGCCAGGGTGACCGCGGGCATCGTCGGCAACGACCTCGGCGCGGCGCTGGCCGCGAGCCGGACCGGGATCGGGCACGGCCGCAGGGAGCGGCTCACCGCCCCGTCCATGGCCTGGGGGTACTGGCCGCTGCTCAGCGCCGTGGCCGGGACCGACGGCGCCGGGGCGCTCGCTGAGGCGAGGGCCTCGGGCGCGGAGGTCGCCTTCTGGAACCGGGGATGCATGGCCTACGCCGGCGCCGTCCTCGCCGGGCGGCAAGGGCAGCGCGAGCTCGCCGGCGAGCTCGCCGAGCAGGGGCGCGGTCACTTCGAGCGCTGCGCGCCCTGGTGGAATCACCTGATGCACCGGCTGGTCGCGACGGCCGCCCTGCGGGACGGCTGGGGCCAGCCCGCGGCCTGGTTGCGGCAGGCGATCGGCGAGCTCGAAGAATGCGGCCTGCACCAGGTGGCATCGGCCTGCCGAGGCATACTCCGCCAGTCGGGCGAGCGGGTGCCCAGGTCGGGGCGCGGCAGCGCGAAGGTGCCGCAGCAGCTGCGCAGGCTCGGCGTCACCAGCCGCGAGATGGACGTGTTCGTGCTGGTCGGGCAGGGCAGCTCCAACGCGGAGATCGCCGCGCGGCTGGTCATCTCGCCCAAGACCGTCGAGACCCATGTCGCGAGCCTGGCGGCCAAGGCCGGGCTGGCCGGCCGACGCGAGCTGGTCGCCTACGCGGCCCGCGCCGCCGCGTCCGGCTGAGTCGGCTAGCCGGCGAGCGCGGCCGGCCGCGCCTTCGCCTTGCGGCTCGCGATGACCTCGTCGGCGAGGCCGTACTCAACGGCCTCGCGCGCGCTGAACGTCCGGTTGCGGTCCGTATCGCTCCTGATCTTCGCCGCCGAGTGCCCGGTATGCCTGGCGAGTATCTCCTCGACGTCGGCCCGGACCCTGGCCAGGTCCTTGGCCTGGATCGCCAGGTCAGGCAGGGTCCCCTGAGCCTGGCTGGACGGCTGGTGCAGCAGCACCTTGGCGTGCGGCAGCACCGCCCGCCGCCCTGGCGCACCGGCCGCCAGCAGGACCGCCGCGGCCGATGAGGCCTGTCCCATGCAGATCGTGGCGACGCCGGGCCTGATGAACTGCATGGTGTCGTAGATCGCGGTGAGCGCGCTGAACGAGCCGCCCGGGGAGTTGATGTACAGGCTGATCTCCATGTCGGGGCTGGCCGACTCGAGGTGCAGCAGCTGCGCCATCACGACATTCGCCACCCCGTCGTCGATTTCGGTGCCGAGGAACACGATCCGCTCGGCCAGCAACCGGGAGTAGATGTCGTAGGCGCGCTCGCCGAGCGGAGTCCGCTCGACCACGGTGGGGATCGTGTACTGGCCCATGGCTACAGCCCCGTCCTGACGGCCGAGCCCGGCCGCACGTCGTCGAGCCGCTCGACGATGTGGTCGATGATGCCGTACTCGCGTGCCTGCTCCGCGCTGAACCAGCGGTCGCGCAGGCTGTCCTGCCTGACCGTCTCCGCCCGCTGCCCGGTGTGCTGCGCGATGAGGCTGATCAGCGTCTGCGAGGTCCGCTCAAGCTGCTCGGCGTAGATCTCGACGTCCGCGGCGGTACCGCCGAAGCCCGCCGATCCCTGGTGCATCAGCACCTGCGCGTGCGGCAGGCTGTACCGCTTGCCCTTGGTCCCTGCGCACAGCAGGAACTGGCCCATGCTCGCGGCCAGGCCCACCGCGAGGGTGATCACGTCGTTCGGGATCAGGCACATCGTGTCGTAGATGGCCAGGCCCGCCGTGACCGAGCCGCCCGGCGAGTTGATGTACAGGCTGATGTCGCTGCGCGGGTCCTCGGCCGACAGCAGCAGCAGCTGCGCGCAGAGCCGGTTGGCCACCTTGTCGTCCACCTCGGCGCCGAGCACGATGATGCGGTGGTAAAGCAGCCTGGCGAGCAGCTGGTCATCGAGCGTCGCGCCGCTCGCGCCCGGTTCGGTAACGGCGGTCTGCATGGTCTCCCCCGCTCGGTGTCTTCAGGTCGCCGGCACCCGGCGCCACGAGTACAAGGGTGGCCCGCCGCGCGCCGGATGGGCCAGGGCAATCTGCTGACAGCAGAGGATCAGCGCGGCGGCACGACTCGCGGTCAGTGCCCGACCGCGGCCAGCACCGCGCCGAATGTCACGAGCACGGCCCCGGTCGCCACGAAGGCGCGGTTGGAGAGGCGAGCCTGCCGGCCGAAGACGAGCACGTCGCCGGGATCGGACGGGTCGTACCACACCAGTACCTGCTGACCAGACCTGAGCGCCTTTGCCTTCCTGGGCTCCGGGCAGAGCCGCTCGATCACGCGGCCGTCGGGAAGCGAGTACTGAACCAGGTTCCGGCGCGGCAGGTCACCATCGCGATCCCCGGCCGAGGCAGGCGCAGAGACGACCATCCCCCAGGTCTTCGTGCCGCGCTTGCGCAGCTGCCGCACCCGGCGGATGTCAGCCAGCCCGGCCATCGCCGCGAGCACGCCGACCAGCGCCAGCCAGATCCCGGTCACGACCTGCATCGGCGGTCCGACGGCCCTGGCCAGGCATCCTCGGCGATCACGGTACCCCGGATTCGCTCCAGGCTCCGCCTGCGGCGGAGCTCGAGCACGGACTCCCCGAGCCGCAGCGGCGCGACCGACGCGCGCGCGTCGCGCCAGGCCAGCAGGAGGTCGGTGGACTGCTGACCGTCGTCCACGGCCATCAGCAGAGTCGCCTGCCTGCGCGGGTGGGCTGGCCAGCCGACAAGCAGCAGGACCTGGGCCGACTGGTCGGCCTGCGCGATCACCTCACGCACGAGTATCTCCGGCCAGTCGGAGGCGGAGACAGGCTCGGGTGCTGCCAGCTTCTCGGCGAGCGCGTTCGCATCGAGATTGCCGATGTGGACGAGGCGCGCTGTCCAGGCCAGCCACGCGGCGATGACCAGGAAGATCACCGCCGAGAGCACAACTTCTGCTACCACACAACGACAGTAAGCCTGCCGGCGACCAGAGTCACTAGCCCGCAGGCCATGGCCGTTTCACCCCACGATCCGCTCGCCGATCGGGCCGAGTATGAGCGTGGGGAAGTAGATCAGGCCGCTCACGATCACGATCACCCCGAGCAGGAAGGCGGCAGCTGTGCGGGCGGCGGTTCCAACCTCATGCGCGTCATCCGCGATGCAGGCAACTTCGGCATCGACGTCCACGTCATCGCCCGGCGATCGCAGTCCGAGCGCGCGGGCGACTGACGCCGGCGGCGGGAAGGTGGCACTCTATGACACATGCGACATCGCTTCTCGTGCCCGCCGAGGCCGCCCCGTGCCTGGTAGCCGGGTGCTGCGCTGGGCCCACGCGTCCTGGGTGGACATCGCCTGGGTGACGTTCATCGGGCTGAACCTGCTCGCCATGCAGCTGGTCCCTGCGTGGCAGACCGTGCCGTTCCTGATCATCTGGCTGACCCTGACCGCGACCTACGGCTTCCGGCTGTGGCGGCTAGGGTCGGCACTGTTGACGGCGGCGGCGGTGACGCTGGCCACCGGTGGCCTGGTCCTCTGGCAGGTGCTCACCGGCAAGCAGGACGGCGACTACCTGGCCGAGGTGCCGCTGCTCGCGATGATGTTCGTGATCATGGTCTGGCACTCCAGGCGGCGGGTGGCCGCCATGGAGGAGATGAGCAGGGTCTCCGAGCACAACCTGCTGCTGCTCGAGCGGCAGCGCCAGTTTCTCCAGGACGTCTCGCATGAGCTCGGCACGCCGATCGCGATCGCGCTCGGCCACGCCGAGCTGATCGAGCGCGCCGCCACCGACCAGGCCATCGCCGCCGACGCGCGGGTCGCGGTGGACGAGCTGCTCAGGCTGCGGCGGCTGACCAGCAGGCTGCTGCTGCTCGCCGCGATGGACAGCCCCGACTCGCTGCGGCTGGACTCGGCGAGCGCCGAGGAGCTCATGGCCGACACCTTGCACCGGTGGAGCCACGTGCCGAGGAAGTGGTCGGTGAGCGACCTGACCGACGCGCGGGTGCAGGCCGACGGGGACCGGATCGCGATGGCGCTCGACGCGCTGGTCGAGAACGCGGTGGACCACACCGACCAGGATGGTCAGATCGAGCTGAGCGCCAGGAGAGACGGCGATGACGTGGTGCTCGCCGTCAGCGACACCGGACCCGGCATCCCGGCCGCCGATGCAGAGCGGATATTTAACAGGTTCTCCCGGCTTGATGCCGGCCGCAGCCGGACGGTCGGCGGGTTCGGTCTTGGCCTGGCCATCGTGAAGGCGATCGCCGAGGCCCATCACGGCTCGGTGCGGGTGCGGAGCACGGCCGGGCAGGGCTCGACGTTCGAGCTCAGGCTGCCGGTCGCGCCGCTCGCCGGGGCGATTCCGGCGCCAGGCGCACAGCCCGCCGCCCACGTGGACGCCCTGCACTGCTAGGGTCACAGCAGAAATAACCCGCGAATACTTGAATGTCAGTGATTTTTCGTTTCTTATGATCCTGGCATGGCGGCCAGCAGTACCCTCGCGGGGCGCGTTGTTGAGAGTGACCGATGCCTGAAGGAGGGCTGCATGGGCCTGATCAATCGGCCAGTCAAAGCCGGCGCCACAGCTGTCGTGGGCCTGGCAATCACTGCAATGACAGGTGCGCTCGCGACGGGGGCCATAGCGGCCCCGGTGTCAAGCGGTCCGCACCTCGCCGCCATCAAGGGCAGCGTGTCACCCACCACCGACCGCATCGTCGGGCACTACCGCAGCAAGGCCATGTCGGTCGAGGTAGCGCTGACACCCAGGGACAACGCAGGCCTGCAGCGCACGCTCAGCGCGCTCTATACCAAGAAGAGCGGCGCGTACCACCGCTGGCTGGCCACCGGCCAGTTCGACCGCAGCTACGCCCCGACCGCCACGACGCGGTCGGCCGTCGCTGCTTACCTGCGCGGGGCCGGCCTGCGGGTCGAGCGGACGTCCTCGCCGTTCCTCGTGCGCGCCGTCGGCTCGAGCAAACGAGTCGAAGCCGCCTTCCACACCACGCTCAGCGTGTACCGCGACCCGAAGGGGGTCAGGTACTACTCCAACTCCACCAAGGTGGAGATGCCGGCCGCGCTGGTTCCCAGGGTCTTCGGCGTCATCGGACTGACCAACTCGGTGCGGGAGCACTCGATGGTCGAACGCGCAAACAACGTCATCCGCCCGATGGGTACCAAGTCCTCGTCGTCGGCGAGCTGCGAGGCGCCCTATCCCACCACGGCGCAGCTCTTCGCCGCGGTGAACTCGGGGACCCCGTTCCCGTTCGGCTTCGGCGGCGGCCCTGGCTGCAACGGCATGACCCCCCAGCAGGTCAACTCCATCTACGACGCACCGCACGTCGGCCCCCGCGGCGAGGGACGCGGCGTCAACACCGGCGTCTTCGAGCTGTCCGCCTACCAGGAATCCGACATCGACACCTGGGCGCAGACGTTCTACGGCCCGAGCTACACCCCGCCACTGGTCAACGTCAACGTCGACGGCGGCCCGCTCAGCCCGGTCTGCCCGTCCGGCGACGAGTGCCCGCCGGACTTCAACGGCTACGCCGGTGACATCGAGGTCGACGCCGACATCGAGATGCAGCTGGACATCTCGCCGGACATGAGCCACCTCATCGTCTACAACGCTCCGAACGACTTCACCGGCCAGACCGAGCTCGACGAGTACACGGCCATCGCCAGCGCCAACACCGCAGCGTCGGTCAGCTCGAGCTGGGCGGTCTGTGAGAACGACGTCACGGCTGCCTACGTGCAGGCCGAGAACGTGATCTTCGAGCAGATGGCCGCGCAGGGCCAGAGCATGTTCGGTGCCGAGGGCGACACCGGCGCGTTCTCCTGCATCCGCTCCGACGGCACCACCATCCTCAACGTGCTCGACCCGCCGTCGCAGCCCTGGGTGACCAGCGTCGGCGGCACCTCGCTGGAGAGCGCGAACCCGGGTACCAACCCGAACCCGTCCTACCCCAGCGGCGTCGAGACGGTGTGGAACGTGGACGACCTGTGCAGCAACCAGGCTCCCAGCGCCGGCAACGACAACCAGGGCGGCTTCTTCTGGTGCGCAGCCACCGGCGCCGGAGGCGGCGGCAACAGCCAGTGGTGGGGTCGGCCGTTCTACCAGCGCGGCCCGGACATCACCAACCCGTACACCACCCACGGCAACGGCACGACCCAGTGCGCGCTCGCCGCCACGGGCACGCCGTGTCGTGAGGACCCGGACGTCTCGGCCAACGCCGACGAGTACACTCCGTACGCCGAGTACTGCACCGGCAGCGCGTCGACCCCGTTCAGCGTCTGCGCGACCATCACGACCAACGCGCCCGGATGGTTCGGCATCGGCGGGACGAGCCTGTCGTCGCCGTTGTGGTCGGGCATCGCCGCCGACCGCGACAGTTTCCGAGGGACCCGCACCGGCAACTTCAACCCGTTGCTGTACCGGCTCTACGACACAGCACCGAACCTCTACCTCCACGACATCACCAGACAGTCCACCAACAACAACGGTTTCTTCCCGGCCAGGCCGGGATATGACCTCGCCACCGGAATCGGCACCCCGATTCTGGCGACGCTCATCACCGGGTCCCGCTAGCCAGTTAACGGGCGGCGGCGCCGGGGACTGCATCACGTCCCCGGCGCCGCCGTCGTCTTCGCGGCCAGCGCCGCCGGGAACAGTACTGCCGTGGGGCGATCATGACCGAGTCGAGTGCGCAACGGCCGCGGCCGTACGCGGATGTCGCCGAGACGCACACGGCGGTGGTGTTCTTCGCCGGCGACCGCGCCTACAAGCTCAAGAAGCCGGTCAGCACCGGCTTCCTGGACTTCAGCACCGAGCCTGCACGCGCCGCGGCGTGCCGGCGCGAGGCAGAGCTGAACGCCAGGTTCGCGCCCGACGTGTACCTCGGCGTGGCCGAGATACGCGACCAGGACGGCAAGGTCTGCGACCACCTGGTGGTGATGCGCCGGATGCCGGCGGACCGCAGGCTCTCCACCCTGGTCGAGCGCGGCGAGCCGGTGGAGGGCGCGCTGCGGCAGGTGGCCCGCATAATCGCGGCGCAGCACGCGGCGGCGCCGCGTGGCCCGGCGATCAGCGAGCAGGGCAGCGTCGCCGCGCTGGCGCGGCGGTGGCAGGACAACGTGGACCAGACCAGGCCGCTCGCCGGCGGCATCATCGACGGCCAGGTCATCGATGAGGTCGAACGGCTCGCACGACGATTCCTGGCGGGCAGGCAGCCGCTGCTCGCGGCGCGGATCAGCGCCGGACGGATCGTGGACGGCCACGGCGACCTGCTCACCGGAGACATCTTCTGCCTGGACGACGGCCCCAGGATCCTTGACTGCCTGGAGTTCGACGACACGCTGCGCTGGCTGGACGGGCTTGACGATGCGGCCTGCTGCGCGATGGACCTGGAACGGCTCGGCGCCACCGGGCTCGCCGAGCGGTTCGCCGGCTGGTACGCCGAGTTCTCCGGCGACCCGGCGCCGGCCTCGCTGCACCAGCACTACGTGGCCTACCGGGCGTTCATGCGCGCGAAGGTCGGCTGCCTGCGGGCCGGGCAGGGCGACCCGCTCGCCGGGGCGGAGGCCAGCCAGCTGGCCGGCCTGGCGCTACGCCATCTGCGGGCCGGCGCGGTCACCCTGGTGCTCGTCGGCGGCCTGCCGGGTACCGGCAAGACCGCCCTGGCCGGCCCGCTGGCCGCCCGGCTCGGCTGGACCGTGCTCTCCAGCGACCAGGTCAGGAAGGAGCTGGCGGGCCTGCGCCCCGACGAGAGCGCGGCGGCGGGCTACGGCCAGGGGATCTACGCCCCGGCCTGGACCGGCCGGACCTATGGCGAGCTGCTGCGCCGGGCCGAGGTGCTGCTCGGCATGGGCGAGTCGGTGCTGATCGACGCCACGTGGAATGCCGCCGAGCAGCGGGCCGCCGCGGCGGCGCTGGCCGGCCGGCTCGGCGCGGACCTGGTGCAGCTGCGTTGCGAGGCGCCGGCCGACGTGGCGGCGGCCCGGATGCGGGCACGCACGGGCAGCGCGTCGGACGCGGACCCGGGAATCGCGGCGGAACTGGCCGCCGCGCAGGCGCCGTGGCCCGACGCGGTGAGCCTCGGCGCGGTCGTGCGCGCTGGCGGCTGGCCGGAGCCGGTGATCGAGCAGGCTCTCGCGGCGATCCGGCCGCATGGCCACGATCAGGTATGGCGCCCGGCCAGGCCGGCGCTGCCGCCCGGCTGAGCACGCGCGTCAAGGAGTCCCCGCCGGCCATGGCCGGCGGGGACTCCTTCGTGCCGAGCCCTTCGAGAGGGCCTGTGCGCAGGTCAGGCCGTCTGGGCCCGCACGCGGTGGGACACCTTCGCCAGCACCTCGGCGCCCTCGGGCACCCGGCGCAGGTGCACCAGCCCCAGCCCCGACAGCACCAGCATGATCCCGGCCGCGACGTACGCGCAGATCGCCGCGATCCACGCGATCTGCCCCATCTGCCAGAACCCGTACGCCTCGAGCAGCATGCTCCGCAGCGTCGTGCCCCGGAACATCAGCTGCACCTGAGCCGCCAGCGCCGCGTCGGCCGGCTTGGCCATCGCCTCCGCCGACAGCTGGCTGTACGTCTTGCCGCCGCCGATCCCGATCAGGTGGAACGCGATGAAATGATCGGCGTAGGCATGCGCCTGCGCCCCGTTCACCATCAGCTGCCCCGCAAACGGCCGCATCGCCGCCGCGTCCGCCGCCGGCAGCGCCTTGAACTCAGGGTTGCTCACCGCCGGGAAATAGATCTTCTGCGCCGCCAGCTGGGAATGCACCTCGCTATCCACGAAGTTATGCCCCCAGGTCAGCAGGATCCCGGCCACCAGCAGCACCGCCGCCAGCGCCAGCCCCGCGAACACCGCCAGCACGTCAAACGTCCTCCTGCGCATCTCGATGCCTCCTCGCATCACCCCCAGGCCATTGCGGCGACCCGGGGAAAACCACTTTGTTCAGCTGCCCACAGCATCGCCTGGCGGGGCCCGGCCGACTCAGGGCCGTGAGTCAGCACAGACCGGGACTTCCGTCATCAACCGCGCATGACTACCGGCCATGCCGATACCGGCGGATCGCAGGTCAGCCGGCGTCCTGGCCGGCCCGCGAGGCCCGGCGCAGCGTGGCCGCGGCGAGCAGCGCGCAGACGGCGAGCATGGCCGAGGACACGTACAGCGCGTCGTGCAGCGCGGTGGCGAAGGCGGCGTAGCCGGCCCGGTACAGCTGGGCGATCAGGCCGGTCCCGTGGCCGCCCGAGCTGCCGCCAGATCCGCCGCCTGCCGCCAGTGACGCGCCGCCGCCGGTCTCTACCGCGCCGATGATGAACGTCCGCAGCGCGCCGGGCACGTGCAGCCTGGCCATCCGGCTGAGCAGGCCGGCCCGCAGCTGGGCGCTGACCAGCGCGCCGAGCACCACCACGCCGACGACCGCGCCTACCTCCCTGCTCGTGTTGGTCGCCGAGGCGGCCATGCCCGACCGCTCGCCAGGCACCGCCTGCAGCACCGACGAGGTAATCGGCACGATCGCCGCGCCAAGGCCGGCCCCGCCGATGGCAAGCGAGGCGGCCAGAGCGAGGTAGGACGGGCGCGGGCCTAGCACCGCGTTGGTCGCGAGCAGCCCGGCGGCGAACACGAGGCAGCCTGCCGTCAGCACCCACCGCACGCCGACCGCGGACGTGAGCCGGCCGGCCAGCAGCGAGGCGCCGATCATGATCACCGTCATCGGAGCGAAGACTGCGGCGATCCGGTAGCCGGAGTAGCCGTCCACCTCGGCCAAATAGAGCGCGGTGAAGAAGAAGATCGCGAACGTCGCGAAGTAGCTGCAGAACGCGACCACGTTGGGCGTGGAGAACCGCGCCATCCGCAGGAACCGCAGGTCGAGGAGCGGGTGCTCGGTGCGGTACTCCCAGACGGCGAACGCCACGGCGGCCATGGCGCTGACGCAGAACAGCGCCAGGATGGCCGGGGCGGTGAAGCCCGCGTTCTCCCCGTTGATGATCGCGAACACCAGCGCGGCGAGCGCCGCCGCGCCGAGCAGCGTGCCGACGATGTCCACCTTCCCGGCCCGCGGGTCCGCGCTCTCGGGCAGCACCAGGGCACCGACAGCCAGTGCGGCAAGCCCGAACGTCACGTCGAACCAGAAGATGCCGCGCCAGCTCCACAGCCCGACCAGGGCGCCGCCGAGCACGGGGCCGAGCGCGAGCGAGAACCCGGACACGGCCGCCCAGACCCCGAGCGCCCGGTTGCGGCTGCGCTGGTCGGGATAGAGCTGCCTGATCATCGACAGCGTGCCGGGCTCGCTGGCGGCGGCGCCGAGGCCCATCACGCAGCGGCCGGCGATCAGCACCGGGATGCTCGGCGCGAGCGCCGACAGGGCCGCCCCGGCGCAGTAGACGCCGGCCCCGGCCAGCATCACCCTCTTGCGGCCGAACTCGTCCCCCACCATGCCGAAGCCCAGCATCAGCGCGGCGAACGTCAGCGCATAGGCCCCGACCACCCACTGCAGGGAGCTGACGCCCGCCTTCAGGTCCGACTGGACGCTGGCCAGCGCGACGCTCACGACCGTGTTGTCGAGGAAGGTGAGGAACAGCAGTGTGCACAGCGCCGCGAGCGCGACCGGCCGGCGGCGCCAGGCCACGCCGCCGGCCGGCACGGGGGCGGCGACTATGCCGGTCACCTGGCTAGCTCGCGCACGCGGCGGGAATCAGGTGGCTCTTGGCGCCGTACGCGAGCTTGATCAGCCCGCAGAAGGTCGTATCGGAGACCTCCCACGTGCCGTGGGAGTAGACGGCCTGGCCGTGCAGGTTCTTCTCCAGCGGCTTGCCGTTCAGCAGGATCGTGTAGATCACGTCGGCCCCGTCCGGCGGCGCCAGCGTGACCGAGCTCACGGTCCCCGAGGCGGAGAAGACCAGCGCGCCCAGAGTGGTCTTCTCCTGCGAGTGAACGAACGGCGCGAACTGCTGGTAGCCCTGGAGCAGCGGCAGCCGCCTGGGTATCGGCACCGCGCCGTTGAAGAACGTCACCCACAGGTTCCTGACCGCTGCCGTCGCCGCAGGCCCGGCGGTCGGCTGGCCAGTCGGCGACGGGGAAGGGCTCTTAGACGGCGGGTGCGTGCTTGAGGTACCGCCTGAGCAGGCCGCCAGGCCAAGGCAGGCGGCCGCGCACCAGGCCGCGGCCACCCGGCGCGCGGCCGACGTGAAGAGGCGTGTCATGGCATGATTGTGCCGTCGGCGAGGTCGCAACCATACCCTTAGCGAAGATTTCGTCGCCGCCGCGCAGACCTCCGACCAACCGGGCGGGACATGAGGCCGGACGAATCTACCGAGCGCGCCGGTCAGGCGGCTGCAGTGCCAGATCCGGCGCTTGTGGTGCTCGTGGGAGCCTCCGGGTCGGGCAAGTCCGCCTGGGCGGCAGCACGCTACCGGCCGGCCGAGATCGTCTCCTCCGACCGGCTGCGAGCCGTCGTGGGCAGCGGTGAGCAGGATCTGGACGCGTCCGCCGACGCGTTCGCGCTGCTCGACCAGATCGTGGCCGCCAGGCTGCGGCGCGGCCTGAACACCGTGGTGGACACCCTCGGCATGGACGCTGAGCGGCGGCTGGCGCACCTGGACCTGGCCACGCGATCCGGCCTGCCCGCTGTGGCCGTGTTGTTCGACACCGATCCGGCGGAGTGCCGCCGCAGGAACCGCGCCCGCCCCGTGCCGGTGCCCGCCGCCGTCCTCGACGGCCAGCTTCGCCGGATGCGCGAGGCGGCGGCGCGGGTCGCGGCAGAGGGCTGGGCGGTGCTCAGGCACGCCGATGACGTGACCGTGGAGCCTGCGCACACCGCGGGCGGCCGTGCCGCCGCGGATCGCCAGCGGGCCGATCCCGCGCGGCTGCGCCTGGTGCTCCAGGTCTCCAGGTTCGGGTGGGGCGACGACCCGGCCGGCTGGCTGGCCGAGGTGGCCGGCGCGGCCGCCGACGCCCGTCTCGACGGCATCGCGCTCATGGACCACCTGATCCAGATCCCGCAGGTGGGCCGGGCCTGGGAGCCGATACCCGAGCCGTGGGTGACACTCGGGATGCTGGCGGGCCTGACCAGCGGGCTGCGGCTAGGCACGCTCGTTACGCCGGTGACGTTCCGCGAGCCAGGCGTGCTGGCCAAGAGCGTCGCGACGCTGGACGCGCTCAGCGGGGGGCGGGCGTTCTGCGGGCTCGGGGCCGGCTGGTGGGACCGCGAGCACGCCGGGTTCGGGCTGGCGTTCCCGGCCGCGGCCGAGCGGCTCGACCGGCTCGAGCGCGCGATCGAGACGCTGCGGGCGCTCTGGCAGCCGGGCACGAAGGCGTTCCACGGCAGCCGGGTGTCGCTGCCGGAGACCACCTGCTACCCGCGGCCGGCCGGCCAGATTCCGATCATCGTCGGCGGCTCAGGCGAGCGGACGCTGCGGATCGCGGCCAGGCTCGCCGACGGGTGCAACCTGCCCGCCGACCTCGCCGTGCTCGACCGCAAGCTGGCCAGCCTGCGGGCGGCCTGCGCGGCAGCCGGGCGCGACCCGGCCGCCGTGCAGGTCACCGTGCTTGACGTGCCGGTGATCGGAACCGACCGCGAGCACGCGGCGTCCATCGTCGAGCGGCTGCGCGGCCGCGCATCGGCCGCCGCCTATGCCAGGCAGCATCACGCGGGCACGTTGGACGATCACATCGGCCGGTACCGGCTGCTCGCCCAGCGCGGCGTCGGCACCGTGTTCGTGTCGCTGCCCGACCTGGCAGGCCCGCAGGACGTGATCAGGCTCGCTCCGCTGGCGGCGGCATTCGGCTGACCGCGAGGTCAGCCAAACCGGTCAGGTGTCGATGTTCGGGTCCGGGCCGACCGAGCTGAGCATGCGGGCCGGCGGGTCGGTCAGCGCGATCGTGGACTCCATGCTCAGGTCGGACGCCACGTGCACGAGCTCGCCGGGAGCCAGCATCCGCCAGCCGGTCTCGCCGTCCAGCTGCTCCGAGGCGACCACCACAGAGTCGCGCTCGTGCAGCGCGGGCACGCGGACCGATGAGGTGGCGCTCCTGACGTGCAGGCCGCGGTGACCGGCCTGGCCGACGGCCGGCTGGCTCTGGCCGGCCGGCCGCTCGATCACGTGCAGCGCGCGGGTGGCCGGATAGCGCAGCGCCCACAGCTCGCCCGAGCTCGCCACGACCGCGTTCAGCGACGAGACCGGCAGGTGCGCGGCGATCCACCGGGCGGCCTGCGCGAGCCCGGCGCCCACGTCGCCGCCGCTGCGGTCGGCCTGCTGGGTGATCAGGGCGAAGTACCGCTCGGAGTCGGTGTCACCGAGCACCAGATCCGCGTAGCTGCCAAGCTGCGCGTCGAGGCGGTCGAGTTCGCCGAACCCGCCGTTATGCGCCATAATCCGGTTCGCCATCGCGAACGGGTGGGTGTTGCGCACCGTCCGCCCGCCCGTCGTCGCGTACCTGACGTGCGCGACGAAGAGCGCGGACTCGACCTCCGTGGCCTCGTGGATGAACTCCTTGTCGCCAAACGCCGGCTCGGGGCTCTTGTCGAGCACCGCGGTGCCGTCCGGTCCGAAGTACCCGATGCCGCTGCCGTCCGGGTTGCGGTAGCTCTGCGCCTCCAGCGAGTCAGGGGCGTCAAGCAGCCAGAACGTGGCGCGCACCCGGGCGCTGCCCGCCGAGAGGCCGAACAGGCGGCACATACCGAATCTCCGCTCGTTGTCCGTGGTTCACGATGTCACAGCGCCAGCAGCCGCGCGGCGTTGCGGTAGCAGACGTCGCGCAGCCACTCGTCGCCGAGGCCGAGCTCGGCCAGGGCGCGCACTTGGGTCAGGTACGGGTAGGGGATGTTGGGGAAGTCGCTCCCGAGCAGGATCTTGGCTGCCGCGTCGGCCAGCCTGGGCCGCAGCCCGGCGGGGAACGGCGCGATCCGGCTAAGGAACTCGGTGAATGCCATCGTGGTGTCGAGGTAGACGCCGGGATACCGCGCGGCCAGGTCGAGGAAGTCGGAGTATTCGGGAGCCCCGAGGTGGGCGACAATCATGACCAGGCCGGGGTGCCTGGCCAGCACGGCGGAGATCGGCGCAGGCCCGGTGTAGCGGCCGGGAGTTGGCCCGGACCCGCAGTGCACCACGACCGGGATCCCGGACTGCTCCAGGTGACCCCAGACCGGGTCGAGCAGGTCGTCCCTGGGGTCGTAGCCGCCGACCTGGAGGTGTGCCTTGAAGATCCTGGCGCCCGCCGCGATCGCCGCGGCCACGTACTCGCCGGCCCCGGGCTCGGGGAAGAAGGTGGCGCTGTGCAGCGCATCCGGCGTCCGGGCGGCAAACTCGGCCGCCCATCCGTTCAGCCAGCCGGCCATGTCCGGCTTGTGCGGGTAGAGCAGCGCGCTGAATCTGCGCACGCCGAACGCACGCAGCAGCGCGAGCCGGTCGGGCTCGGGCAGCCGGTAAGCGATCGGCCAGCGCAGGCCGGCCGCGGCAGCGCTGCCGTCAAGGAAGTCCCACACCTTGGCGAGCACATTGGCGGGCATGAAGTGGGTGTGCACGTCGATCAGTCCGGGCAGGCCGAGCCCGCGCCAGAAGTCGCTGACCGCGCGGGCTTCCGACAGGTCGACCATGCGCCCAGTCTGCCAGTGCTGCTCGTCCACCCGGCGCCGCCGCATTCTCTATTTTACATATCGTTAAAATAGATTAGCCGCGCTCCGCCCCGCTGGATGCCTTCATCGGTGGAACGGGCGGCGCGGCGCCGTAGTTCCGGGCCCGCTGAGATGATCAGGGCAGGACCAGAATGTGTTCCGATCACTAAGCACCACCGGGTCAATTGCGGCACCGGGTAATACGCGGCGGCTGACCTTCGGGCCGGCTATATCAGGCGAAGAAGTAATCAGGCCAGCTGCGTGCGGCTTTCTTCATTTCCAGGTTCAGCCCAGGAGCCGCTGGCGGCAATAAGGAACCGTCTGGTGGCCGTCACGCTCGCGCGGTCAGGCGGCGCCCTCGCGCGGGTGGCCGGCGAGAGACCGGCAGCCGCTGGCCGGCCGGCCAGCGGCGGGCCGCGGGCGCGCTGACTTCCGACCAGGTATCAATCTGGTATCGATGAGGAAGGCGGGCGCTGCTGTGCCCGATCGCGAGCCGAGCGTTTCCTGTGGTTTCGCTGAGAGAACGATCACGACTTGCCGGAGGCGCCCGTGCGGGCCGCGCGGCGCGATCATGCCCCTCCGCTGCGCCGCGCCATCGCCGCGGGGCCGGTGCCGCCGGGAGTTCGGGCGCGGTCCGCCGACACGCCGGGACGGGTGCGGCCGCCATGCGGGAAGGCCGGCGCCGTCGGGCATGCCACACCGAAGTTGAACTTCTGATCCGAGAACGGCGTCGGGCTCCGGTGGTTTGTGTTAATTTACCGCCGCGGGCTGCGGAGGGTCGTTAAGAGCCGGGGCAGACCTGGCCCCCGCGACGATCAGTCGTGTGCCGGCCACTGCGCACCGCATCAATTCGCGGCTGTGTTGCGGTGAGTTTTTTGTTCGGGCCGGCTCTAAGATCCTTTCCCAAAGTCATCGCCACTCCGTGGCGACCGCAACCGAAAACGGAGGCTCAGATGAAGGTAATCGGTGCGGGATTGCCGCGCACGGCTACTCTCACGCAGAAAATCTCTCTTGAGATGCTCGGATTCGGTCCGTGCTACCACATGGTCAACATCCTGGCTGACCTCAGCCTCGTGCCGCAGTGGTACCAGGCGTTCGACGGCGGCGCCGACTGGGACAAGATCTTCGCCGGCAGCCAGGCGACCGTGGACTGGCCAGGGTCCTTCTTCTGGCGCGAACTGGTCGAGGTCTACCCGGACGCCAAGGTCCTGCTCAGCGTCCGCAGCGGCCAGGCCTGGGCCGAGAGCATGCAGAACACGATCTGGGGCGTCTTCTACGACGACGTGCTGATGCGCCACCTGTCGGACGCCCGCGCCTGCGTCGAGCCGGGCTGGCGCGACTACATGGACCTCATGAAGGCCATGTGGAGCAAGAGCGGCCTGCTCGGCGACATGGGCGAGAAATTCGACCCGTCCGTGCTCGCAGCGGGCATCGACCGGTGGAACCAGGAGGTGCGCGAGGGCGTGCCGGCCGACCGGCTGCTTGAGTGGTCCCCCGCCGACGGCTGGGAGCCGCTGTGCAAGTTCCTTGAGGTGCCCGTGCCGTCGGCGCCGGTCCCGCACGTCAACGACGCGTCGGCGTTCTCCGGCCGGATCATCGACGGCGCCCTCGGGGTGCTCGGTGCCTGGCAGGCACGGCAGTCGGAGGCCGCAGCGCGATGAACTTCCGCGTCGGCACGCTGCGGAGCCGGGACGAGGAGAGGCCGGCCACCGAGACCGAAGCAGGACCGAGGCTGGGCTGGCTGCTCACCGTCTGCTGCGTCGCGCAGTTCATGGTGATTCTCGACCTGTCCATCGTGAACGTGGCCCTGCCATCGATCCAGACCGACCTGAACTTCTCACCGGTCAACCTCCCGTGGGTGGTCGACGCGTACGCGATCGTCTTCGCCGGGTTCCTCATGCTGGCGGGACGTGTCAGCGACCGGGTGGGGCCGCGGCGGACACTCGTCGCGGCCCTGCTCCTGTTCGCGCTCGCCTCGCTCGGCGGCGGCATCGCGAAGAACCAGGACATGCTGATAGCAGCGCGGAGCCTGCAGGGCTTCAGCGGCGCGCTGATGGCCGCGGCGTCGCTGGCGGCCATCACCATGTCGTTCCAGGCAGGGCCAGCGCGGTTCCGCGCGATCGCCCTGTGGGGCGCGATGAACGGCGCGGGCGGCGCGGCCGGCGCGCTGTTCGGCGGCGTCATCACCCAGGAGTTCGGCTGGCGCTGGGTGCTGCTGATCAACCCGCCGATCGGCATCGCCGCGGCCGGCGTCGCCTTCGCCGTGGTATCGGCGGGCAACCGCAAGGACGGCGCGGCCAGGAGCTTCGACATACCCGGCGCCGTGACGCTGACACTCGGCCAGATGGTCCTGGTGTACGGGATCGTCAACGGCGGCCAGTACGGCTGGTCCAGCGGCAATACGATCGTCCCGATCGCGCTCGGCCTGGCCATACTCGGCCTGTTCAACGTCATCGAGCTGCGGTGGGCGAAGGATCCGCTGATCCCGTTCAAGGCGATCACCAGGGCACTGGGGAACGCCAACCTGATCGTGGTGACGTTCAGCGCCGCCCTGTTGCCGATGTGGTTCATCAGCTCCCTGTACCTGCAGGAGGTACTCGGGCTCTCGCCGCTCAAGGCTGGCCTGTGCTTCTTCCCGATGGCCGTGACCATCATGCTCACCGCGCAGCGCACGGGCCTGCTGGTCGGCAGGTTCGGCCTGCGCGCGGTGCTCACCTGCGGCCTGCTCATCATGACCGCCGGCATGCTGCTGATGGCCAGGATCGGGCCGAGCGGCAGCTCGATCGGGTTCATCGTGTTCCCCGGCATCCTGACCGCGCTGGGGATCGGGCTGTCCGTGGTCACCTCCACGATCGCGGCCACGCACAGCGTGCAGCCGCACCAGGCCGGCCTGGCCTCCGGCCTGGTGAACACCTCGCGTCAGGCCGGCGGGGGGATCGGGATCGCGCTGCTGATCTCGCTCGCGACCGAGTACACCACGCACCTGATCGGCCAGAACCACCCGGTGCCCGGCTCGCTGACCGATGGCTTCCGGCTCGCCTACCTGATCGCGGCCGGCCTGGTCTTCCTCGCCGCGGTATTCAGCTTCGCCCTGCTGCCGAGGCAGGAGCACGCGCCGGCCGCCGACGGAGCCCCGGCCGCCAGGCCACGGCTGTACCAGCGGCTGCCGGTCGTCGCTGCGGCGATCGTGGTCGTGTTCGGTGCCGTGGACCTCGCGTTCGCGGGAGCTCCCGGGTCGCCGATCGGCTACTACAAGCTGCCGGGCTCCTACAGCTTCGCGTCGGCACCCGGCCTGCACCCGCCGATCATCAGGCCCGGCCTGAAGACCGCGGGCACGCCGACGCCCGGCTACATCCTGCTGGCCAACTTCTACGACCTGACCAGGCCGCCGATGACCGGGCAGAGCGGGCCGCTGATCATCGACAACAAGCTGCAGCCGGTGTGGTTCAGGCCGGTGCCGACCGACGTGGTCGCCTCCAACCTCAGCCAGCAGACCTACCGGGGCAAGCCGGTGCTCGCCTGGTGGCAGGGCCTGATCACCAACGCGGGCGCCACCACGAGCGGCGAGTACGTGGTGGTCAACCAGCACTACCAGACGATCGCCACGCTCAAGGGCGCGGACGGCTGGGTGCTCACGCTGCACACGATGATCATCGATGGCGACGACGCCTGGGTGACCGCGAACAAGAACATCCCGATGAACTTGTCCCGCTGGGGCGGTGTCGCCGACGGCGCTCTGGACGACTCGGCGGTGCAGGAGTACAACCTCAGCACGGGCAAGCTGCTCCGCTCCTGGGACGCGCTCAAGCACATACCGCTCACGGCAACTCATTCGCTGGCGCCGGACAACTCGTTCCCGTTCGACGCCTACCACGTGAACTCGCTCGACCTGGTGGGCAAGGACACGCTGCTTGTCTCGATGCGGAACACCTGGGCCGTCTACCTGATCAACATGCGGACCGGGAAGATCGAGTGGCAGCTCGGCGGCAAGCACTCCAGCTTCACGTTCGGCGCCGGCGCCGCGTTCTCGTGGCAGCACGACGTGACGCTGCTGCCCGGCGGCGAGGTGACCATGTTCGATGACCACTGCTGCGAGCAGACCGGCGGCGGGACCTACCTCACCCCGACGGCGCCGTCCAGGGCGCTGGCGCTCAAGCTCGACCGGGCCGCCCGCACGGCGACGCTGGTCAGCCAGTTCCACCATGCGGGCGAGGTCGGCGAGGGCGTGGACGCCTCCTACATGGGCGCCGCCAGCGTCCTGCCCGACGGCAACGTCTTCGTCGGCTGGGGCAACCTGCCCTACATCTCCGAGTACACCAAGACGGGCAAGCTCGTGCTCGACGCGGTGTTCCCCGGTTCTGACCTCAGCTACCGGGCCACCAAGATACCGCTCAGCTCGTGGGTCGGGCTGCCGCTCACAAAGCCGTCAGGCGCGGTGCGCACCGCCTCGGGTCAGGCCACGGTGTACGCCAGCTGGAACGGCGCGACGGAGGTCAGGTCGTGGCGGGTGCTCGCCGGGCCGAGCGCCGGCCGGCTGTCGGCGGTGGCGACCAGCACCAGGTCGGGTTTCGAGACGGCGATCGGGATCGGCAGGACCTACCGGGCCTACCAGGTCCAGGCGCTGAACGCCCAGGGAAAGGTGATCGGAACCTCCCGGGTCTTTACATAGCGGCGCATGGCGTAACATACGTGCCCATCACGCGGAGGGTGCGCCTGTCGAAAGGACTGCAGTGGAGCGAGCAACAGGTCCGTCGAAGTCAGCTTCGAAGATGCCAAGGTACGCGCGAGCGCTGCTGGTCGTCGTCGCGGTGGTTGCCACGGCCTTCGGCGCGGCCGCATGCGGCCCGTCGCACCCGCATCCTAAGAAGAGTTCGCTGGGGCCGGCCGGCTACTGACGCTGACCCCGCCTGAAGTGGCCGCCACTTTACGTTCACCTTCCGTACCGGGTAGCGTCCGCTAGAACGCGTTTCAGTTTTCTGGCACGCTGGCTCAGCGCGAGGAGGCCGGCATGACAGCGTCCGCCGACCGCCCGCCGGGCGAGCGGGTGATCATGACGGTCAGCCAGCGGGACCCGGCCGCGCTGGCCGCCGCCGTCAGCGGCTGGCTGGCTGCCCGGCTCGGACTGGTCGATCCGCCGCGGATCAGCGGCGTGCGCACCCCGGAGAGCGGCGGCCTGTCCAGCACGTCGCTGCTGTTCGAGGCGGACTGGACCGCCGACGGCGCACCGCAGCGCGGCGCGTTCGTGGCCAGGATGGCGCCCGAGGCCAGCGCGGTGCCCGTGTTCCCGCGCTACGACCTGCCCGGCCAGTTCGACCTGATCGAGCGGGTGAGCGCCCGGTGCGCGGTGCCCGTGCCGCGGCTGCGGTGGAACGAGCCGGACAACGGCCCGCTCGGCACCGCCTTCTTCGTAATGGACCAGGTGGCGGGCCGGGTGCCGCTCGACAACCCGCCGTACGTGTTCGGCGGCTGGCTGCTCGACGCGCAGCCGCACGAGCGCGATCGGCTCGAGCGGGACAGCGTCCGGGTGCTTGCCGACCTGCACGCGATCGGCGAGCCGGCCGACGCGTTCCCCGCGCTGGTGCCGCCCGGCGGCCTCAGCGCGCTGCGCTGGCACGTGGACCAGCAGTACGCGTACTACAAGTGGGCGCTGCTCGACGACGGCTACCAGATCCCGATCATCGAGCGCAGCCTGCGCTGGCTCGAGGAGCACTGGCCGGCCGACACCGGGCCCGACGTGCTGTGCTGGGGCGACGCCAGGATCGGCAACATCATCTACGACGGGTTCGCCCCGGTAGCCGTGCTCGACTGGGAGATGGCCGCGCTCGGTCCGCGCGAGCTGGACGTGAGCTGGTTCATCTTCCTGCACCGGTTCTTCCAGGACATCGCCGAGGTGTTCGAGCTGCCCGGGCTGCCCGACTTCCTGCGCCGGTCGCAGGTGGAGCGGCTGTACGCGGCCTACAGCGGCCGCGAGCTGCGGCACATGGACTTCTACCTGGTGTACGCGGCGCTGCGGCACGCGATCGTGATGGCCAGGATCAGGCGCCGGATGATCTATTTCGGCGAGGAGCAGGTACCCGACGATCCCGACGACTACGTGATGCACCGGGCCAGCCTGGACAGGCTGCTGGCCGGCACCTACCGATGGGACTGAGCACGTGCCCATACCGCTGGACGAGTACCCCATCCACCAGACCCCGCTGCCGCTGAGTCGGGTGGCCACCAGCGATCGCAACTTTTACGACCGCTGCTACTTCAACCTGCACGACCGCTCCGGCGAGATCTTCGGCGTCACCGGCCTCGGGGTGTACCCGAACCTCGGCGTGATCGACGCGTACGCCGCGATCCGGCGCGGCACGCGGGTCTGGAGCGTCAGGTTCTCCGACGCGCTCGCCGAGCGCGGCCTGGAGCAGCAGGTCGGCGGCTACCGGATCGAGGTGCTCGACCCGCTGCGCGAGCTGCGGCTGACCTGCCGGTCGCCGGACGGCAGCCTGGACTTCGAGCTGCACTGGCTCGGCCAGTTCCCTGCCGTGCAGGAGGAGCCGCACCTGCTGCTGTCCGGCGGCCGTCCGATCCTCGACGCGTCCAGGTTCTCCCAGCTCGGCAGCTGGCACGGCATGCTGCGGGTCGGCGACGAGCAGTTCGAGGTGACCCAGGACCGCTGGGCGGGCGCACGGGACAGGTCCTGGGGGATCAGGCCGGTCGGCGAGCCCGAGCCGGCCGGCCGGCCGGCCGGCGACTCGCTGCAGGGCTTCTGGTGGGTGTACATGCCGCTGAGCTTCGCCTCCTGCGCGGTGATCGTGATCCTGCAGGAGAACCCGGACGGACACCGAACGCTCAGCGACGCCAAGCGGGTCTGGCCGGACGGCCGGGTCGAGCAGCTCGGCTGGCCGCGGGTCGAGATCAGCTACGCGCCGGGTACCAGGCAGCCCGAGGCGGTCAGGATGCACCTTGCCGACGGCACCGGCGCGCCGGTCTGCGTTGAGGCAAAGGTCTTGACCTCACTTCCGCTGCACGTCGGGGCCGGCTACACCGGCGACCCCGACTGGTCGCACGGCCGGTGGATGGGCGGGAACTACAGCGCCACCTCGGTGTACGACCTGACCGACCCGCAGGTGGCCGGGCGGATCCCGTGGGGAGTCACCGATCACCTGGTGCGGGCCAGCCTGGACGGCGAGGACGGCTGGGGCATGTTCGAGCACGCCAGCATGGGCCGCCATGACCCGACCGGGTTCGCCGACTGGTCATCGGTCGCCCCTGGCTGAGGCTCCTGGCCTCAGGGCGGTGGCGCCAGGCCGGCCGGGGCGCTGGACGGCGAGCCCGTGGGCGAGGGTGACGGGCTCGGCGACAGCGACGGCGACGGGCTGGGCGACGGTGACGTCGAGGACGGGCTGTCGATCCGCAGCAGCGACCTGAGCGTGTCGATCACCATGTCGGGCGGCTCGTTGTGCACGGGGACGTGCAGGCTGACCATCGGCAGCGCGCCGGGCTTGGAGTTGAGCCTGACCGCGGGCGTCACCCGCCGCCTCCAGTGAGCTGACGAACAGCAGCACGCTGGACGCCCAGCACAGGTGGGCGCGCGCGTTCCAACGACGGGTGACCAGCAGCAAGACGAGCTGGGGCATTTTGCAGAACAGGTACCCGTACGAGGAGTCGAGCTGGCCAGGGATCGCGAACTCGACCGCGATGAACGCCGACACCGCGTACGCGATCTGGCGCGCGTGCTTCGACGGTTACGAGACCTGGCTGAACACGGTGCCGCACTCGGGCACCTACCACTCGGGTGACGTCTGGGGCTGCATCGGCCGGTGGGACGCGGGCCGCTGGTACGACGCCCAGGCGAGGCAGTACATCGCCAAGGTCAAGCAGTACCTGAGCGAGAAGATCTGGACCACCAGGGACTTCCAGGAGCCCTGAGCCCGCGCCGCCGCCTGTCCGCGCCGCGGCCTGTCCGTTCCGTCGGCTGGCAGGTACCGTGAGACCAGCGCGGAGCGCGCGGGATCGGCGGGCAGGCATGCGGGTCGAGGTCAGCGGTGAGGCGGCGGCGCTGGTCGCCGGGGAGGGCGGCACGCTTTGGGTGTGGGCGTCCCGCCCGCCGATGTGCTGCGGCGGCACGCCGGCGGTTCTCAGGGCGAGCACGGCACCGCCCGCCGACCGCTCAGGGTTCGCCAGGATCCCGGCCGACGGGGTGGATGTCAGGTTCCGGCCGCCGGGCGGGCGCTGCCCGGACGTGCTCCAGGTGGACGTGCACGGCAGGCGGCGTCCCCGGGTCGAGGCCTACTGGGACGGCTGCCTGATCGTGATGTGATCCTGGCGGGCTCGCTCAGGGCGCAGGCGCCACCGCCACGATCCGCGTGCCCGCCTGCCTTCCTGTGACGACGACGATCTGGCCGGGCGCGGCGTAGGCCAGCCAGCGCGCCCGCAGCCTGACCGGCGCGCCGCGGGCCAGGCGGACGGTGAGGCTGGCGGTGACCCAGCCGGTCTTCCTGTCCCACCACGCACGGCCGTCCACCGCGGCGTCGGTGACCCAGCGGACCCCGCGCAGCGTGATCGTGAGCACCCGGCCGCGGCGGAAGGTGACCGTGCCGCCGCGCAGCCCGAGGTCGCGGGTGCCGCCGAGCTCGCCGAACCTGCTGACCTCGTCGCCGACGCTGGCCAGCGCCACCGTGACGGCCCGCAGCGCCTGCCGTCCCGCGGTGTTCCCCGGTCTCGGCGTCGCCGGGCGGGCGCCGGCCAGCCTGAGCGGGTAGGCACCGACCGCATGCACCGGGGTGACTCTGGCCGCGCACGAGACGTTCTCGCTGGCCAGGCCGCCTGGGTCGAGCAGGAACCGCTGGAAGACCGACGCGGGGCAGGCGTCGTTGTCGTCCTGGAGCATCACGTGGGTCAGGTTGGCGAACACCACCAGCCTGGCCGACCGGCCCATCTGCCTGGCGACCAGCGTCGCGCCGTGCAGCCGGGGCGTGAGCGAGTCGAGGTCGCCGGACATGACCAGGACCGGCAGCCCGGCAGGGACCAGCGGCGGACGTCGGGTGATCGGCGGCACCAGGCGGCTCGGCGTCGGCCAGTTCAGGCACGCGCTGTAGGCCTCGGTGTACTGGTCCATGCCGGTCCACTGCCCGACGGTGAACGGCGCGAAGATGCCGGCCGGCTCCCTGGCGAGCGCGCGCAGGTACTCGCGGTGCCTGACCTCCGGCGCCGCCGAGCGGCCGAACAGCTGCACGTAGTCGGTGCACGCCACGGCAAAGTACAGCCCGTCGCTGAACTCGGGCAGCGGGTAGTTGGTGTCGTCGAAGCCCAGCGAAAGCGCCGCCACCCGAAGCAGCGGCACCGGGTCGCCGTGGCTGAGCAGCGCCCGCGCGGCGGCGTCGAGGTCGCGGTAGACCACCGGGTCGAAGCCCGCGTTGTTGACCAGGTTGACCAGCGTCCGGACGGTCACGGTCAGCTTGCCCGTCGTCCCGTTCGCCATGGCCGTCTGGCCGCTCACCGGCGCCACCCGCAGCCTCCTGGCCAGCGCGGTGATCTCGGCCCAGCCGTAACCAGGCCCTTTGGCCTCCCTGGAGCAGGCCGGCCAGCGCAGGCAGGCCTCGTCGAACGCGCGGCGCGCGGTGACCACCGTGGTCACGTACCAGGGATCGAGGTCGAGCACCTGGTAGGTCGAGTCCAGCGTGACCGAGCGGAGCTGGCCGGGGTAGCGGGAGGCGAAGGCCTGGGAGAACCAGCTGCCGTAGGAGTCACCGTACAGGTCAACCCGGCCGAGCTGCAGGTCGCGCAGCACCCCGGAGACGTCCCTGGCCGAGTAGGCGGTGTTGAACAAGTCTGAGGCGTGCACCCAGCCGCCGCCGCGGTAGCGCCAGGTGTGGTTCAGCCGCCTGCCGCACGCGGCGACCTGCCGGTTGAACCGCGCGCCGTCCTGCCCGATCCCGGCGAAGTGCTCAAGGCCGGGGCAGTTCACCGGCGTGGACGAGCCGGTGCCGCGCAGATCGACCATGAGCAGGTTCCTGCTCTGCCTCAGCGGCCCGAGCATGGCCAGGTAGGAGAACTGGGTGCCGGTGGATGCGTATCCCGGGCCGCCCTCCACGGCGAGCACCGTGCCAGCCGGGTGCCCGGTCGCCGGTATCCAGCGGAACCCGATCCTGATCCGAGGGCTGTCCGCCGATGCGTAGTCGAGCGGGACGAGTACGTGGCCGCAGAAGGCACGCGGCGTCGTCTCGCACCGGCGCAGCAGAAGGCGGCCGACCCGGAACTCGGTCGCGCTCGCGCGGTCCTGGCCGACCGGGCGTGCCCATGCCGCGCTTACCGGGGATACGGCTCCCGCCAGCGCGAGGAAGGTCACCGCCGCCGCGCCGGCGGCCGCGGCCCGCCGTCGCCGGCCGACCCGGGCCCGGTCGGCCCGCCTGGTCATCATTCGCGGATCGTAACAGCCGGGACGGCACGCCGCCCTGGGCCCGGACCACCGTCCCTATCCAGATCCTGGCCCGAGCCGACCGTGCCGGTAAGCCGGAGGCTGCGGTCGAGGCGAGGCTGAGCGAGGCCCAGACGGCCTTCTCGGCGGCGCCGAGCTTCACCCAGCCCCACGAGGCGGCCAGGGCCTGCACGACGTAGAGTCCGCGGCCGGACTCGGACTCCAGATCGCCGGGTGCGAGCACCGGCGGTCTCGGGCTGCCGTCGGTGACCACGCAGATCACCCGGCTGGCGTCCCGCTGCCACGCCAGCTCCACCTGCCCGTTCCCTGCCCCGTCGGTGCAGCAGCAGGTTCCGTGCCTGATCGCATTGGTCACGAGCTCGGTGGCGATGATCACGGCATCGGTGGTCAGCTCGTCCAGGTCCCAGTCGTGCAGCGTCGCCGTGGTGAACTCGCGGGCGATCTTCGCTGACTCCGGACCCGAGCTCAGCAGCACCCGGCAGTGCCCGTGCGCGGCGGCCGGCCCCGGCGTCCCGCGCTCGGCCCGCAGCCCCGCCCAGTCCGGCGGCACCAGGCTCGGCGGCCGTGTCTCGTCCCGTGCATAGCTCACGTCCCGTGGCTGCGCGAATGTCACCTGGTGTCCCTAGTACATCACTCGGGGCCCGAGCCTGACGATGGCCGTGTCCATTCGGGCCTGCTCGTCCGTTACGATGCCATTAACCACGTGCACATGCAAGTGCAGCAGCACAAAAGGACTGTTCAGTTCACCATGTTCGACGTCATCGCCTTCCCTGGCCCCCGGAAGAAGCGTCGTGGGTCCAGCGGGAAGGAAGCCATCCCATGAGCGAGCCCTACAACGGGATCCCGGCCTCAGCACTCCGCACCTCCGCGTGGCGCAAGAGCCGCTACAGTAATCCGAGCGGCAACTGCGTGGAGACGGCCGAGCTGCCCGCCGGAGAGGTTGCGGTACGCAACTCACGGGATCCGGACGGCCCGGCGCTTGTCTTCACCAGGGCCGAGTGGGACGCCTTCCTCCTGGGTGCCCGGGCCGGCGACTTCGGTCGTGCAGGCTAGGTTCCTGCGGAAGTTGGCGCCAACTACCTGCCGCAAAAGGAATTTCTGCCATTCCGCTGCTGTTAGCGCCCTGCTCATGGCGTATTGGCCGTCCTGCGTGAGACACTCCATTCGCCTGCCGCATTCACGGGGCAGGCGGGGGGGACGATGAACATGACTGCTGGATCTGACGACAGTCCGGTGCGCAGCCTGCTCGCGCCTACGGGCTCGGGCGGTCCGACCGTGCTGCGGATTCTGCTCGGCGCTCAGCTGCGCCGGCTGCGAGAGTCGAAGCGCATCTCGCTTGAGGAGGCGGGCAACGTCATCCGCGCCTCGCACTCCAAGGTCAGCCGGATGGAGACCGGCCGCGTCGGCTTCAAGGACCGCGACGTGGTCGATCTGCTTACGTATTACGGCGTTACCGACGAGAAGGAACGAGAGGTACTTCGCCAGCTCGCGGCCAGGGCAAACACGCCTGGCTGGTGGCACGACTACTCCGACGTCCTGCCGACCTGGTTCGAGGCCTACGTCGGGCTGGAAGAGGCGGCCAGGCAGATCAGGTCGTACGAGGTGCAGTTCGTGCCCGGGCTGCTGCAGACCCCGGACTACGCCCGCGCCGTGGTGCTGCTCGGCTACGCGAGCGCGTCATCAAGGGAGCTCGATCGCCGAGTCGGCCTGCGCCTGGCCCGCCAGGTGGTGCTGACCAGGCCAGACCCGCCCAATATCTGGGCCGTGCTCGATGAGGCCGCGCTGCGCCGGCCGATCGGCGGCGCCGAGGTGATGCGGGCGCAGTTGCGCCACCTGATCGAGATGACCCAGCGGCCGAACGTGACCATCCAGGTGATCCCGTTCGAGGCGGGCGGGCATGTCGCAGCCGGCGGGCCGTTCAGCATCCTGCGTTTTGCCGAGAATGACCTGCCCGACGTGGTCTACCTCGAGCAGCTGGCCAGTGCCCTGTACCTGGACAAGCAGGAGACCGTCGACCACTACCTGATGGTCATGGAGCGGCTCTGCATCGAGGCGGTCACGCCAGCGAACAGCATCAGGCTGCTGAAGACGATGGTAAAGGACTTCTGAGCGGCGGCCTTACCGCCACGGCCACCCGCCAACTCAGTGCATGCCGGCGAGCGAACGCCGCAGCGTGCCGACGTTGCGGAGCCTGGCCTCATAGGATGCGCCGCACCAGAGCAGCGCGGCTCCGGTGACGGCGATCGGCACCCACCCAGGCAGCCAACCCGCCAGGTGGCCGACCTCAGGCCCGAGTTCCCGGCCGGCATCCAGGAGCGCGACGGTCGCACCGATCAGCAGCGGCGCCTGCATCCTGCGCCGCGCCCCGGCGACCGCGATGGCGGCGGCGGCCAGGCCGAGCGCCGCCGGGCGGATCCAGGCGCCGCCGGGCCATGCGACGGCGGCATGCCAGCTGGCGCCTGGCCCACCCTGGCCGTGCCAGACGACGATCAGGCTCGGCAGCAGCAGCCAGGTCAGTCCGAGGCCGTAGGTCAGCCAGGACCGCAGGTCAGGCCTGCTGCTGGCCAGCCGCCACCCCGCCGCCAGGGCAAGAGCGGCGGCAGGCACCGCGTAGGGCTCGGGCGAACCGATCCGGGCCGCGACGAGCAGAGCGCACCAGGCGATCTCGCCAGCGGCGAGCCCGGCCCAGACGGCGCGCCGACGGTCGGGCCGCAGCCCGACGGCGATGCAGGTCAGGCCGGTAATGGCCAGGGCCAGACTAGCCGTGGCGAGGGTGGCGAGGCACTGCACGAGTCCGGACGCCATGACCAGCCACGCCGTGGCCTCGATCGCGACGGCGAGCAGGCCGACGCCGGCCGGGCCCGCGGCGGGACCGACGCGGCGGCCGACCAGGCCGCCGGCCGAGATAAGCGCGGCCGCGCCGTGCGCGGCCGCGCCCACCCCGAGCACGGCCAGCCCGCCCTGCCAGGCCGAGCCGCCGACCGCCAGCACCGCGGCCCCGGCCAGCGCGGCGGCGCACAGCACGCCGAGGCATCCGGCGCCGGCCCGGACCGTGCCGAGCCTGGCCAGCCGGGCCGCGGCGCCGTACGCCGCGGTCAGGCAGCCGAGCACCACGAGCGTGGGGAGCGGGGCAGCCAGCGCCCAGGCCAGCGCGAGCGAGGCAGCCACGAGCGCGGCGCCGGCCGGAGCCAGGCTGCGGGCGAGCACCGCCCAGCCGGTCAGTGCCAGCGCCAGCGTGAGCAGCAGCGCGATCGTGAGACCGTAGCCGGACCCGGCCGCGATACCCGCCGGGGTGACGATGACCGGCAACGCGGCCGCCAGTGCGTCCATGCTGCCCCGGCCGCTGCCGCGCCACGCGCCGACCGCGATCACGACGGCCGCGAGGCAGCAGGCAAGCACGGCGACGGCCAGCGGCAGGCCAGGTGACCGGGCCGCGTCGAGGTAGTGGTGAGCGTGGCCACGCCACGCCTGGCCGGCCAGCCGGTACGGGGAGAACAGCACCGCGGCCAGCGATGCCCACTGGGCAGTCAGCGCCGCGACGACCGCGTACCCCGCCGCTGCCAGCGCGATGATGCGCCGCACGCCGCCACGCAGCCACGCGGTGGCGCTGGCGAGCAGCGCGGTGGCGGCGGCGAAGGCTGCGAACGCGCTGGTTCCGCGAGCCGACGCGATCGCGGCGAGCAGGACGACCGGCCCGGCTCCGGCATCGAGCACCAGGGCGACGACAGGCCGGCGGCCGCGCACTGCGGTGGCGACGCCGATCGCGGCCGCCGCCACGACGAGGACGGTGAACGCGGCGTTCCGCGCGGGCCAGCCTGCGGCCAGCGGGATCGCCCAGGCCAGCCCCGCGGTCCCGGCCAGCGCTCCCGCGGCACCCAGCGCCGCCGCGAAGGTGTCGCTGGCAAGCGCGGCAACAGCACAGAAGATCATGGTGAGGACCGTCGTCGCGGCGATGGTCTGCGCCGGGCTGGTCAGCGACCACAGGATCGCGCAGATCGCGAGCGCTCCCCCGCAGGCCGCGGCAACCGAGCCGACCATCCGCCGACCGCCGCCGTCCCCGACCCCCACGCCAGCCCTGACCGCCCCGTCAACCCCGGCGGCCCTGCCAGCCCCGGCGGCCCTGCCAGCCCCGGCCGGCCCGATGTGCGGGCGGCGGGCGGTCGCGGTCGCGCGGACGCCGAGTCCCAGCAGGACCGCGGCGGCGACCGTCAGCATGGCGAGCGCCTGCCAGCCGGTCATCTGAGCAGCCGCCGGCACGGCCCCGGCCGCCAGGGCGAGCAGCGCGACGGCGACGGCCGGGAACGGCGCCGAGCGCCGGGAGCCGATCACCCAGCAGGCGAGGGCGGCAAGGACCAGCACGACCGCGACGGCGGGCATCGGCGGCCAGGACGGCAGTTCCGCCGGGCCGGTGCCCGTTCGGGCAGAACCTGTCCAGGCCGGGCTGATCCGATAGGACGGGACCAGGCCGAGCACCGCGGTCGGCGCGGCGATCACCGCGCAGGACCCGAGCACCGCCTTCGATCCCCCGGCGACCAGGTCAAGCCGCGGCACTGCAGCAGACGACCCGCCGTCGGATTCCCGTCCGGCACCCCGAGAGGCCGCCCAGCGCAGCCCGGTCGCGGCGGCGAGCGCAGCGCCGCTGGTCGCAGCGCCGGCGGCGGCAACTGCCGCGAGGCTCCATGCGCCACGCCCCGCGGCTACCACGGGCGCCGCGAGCGCCGCAGCCAGCAGCACGCCGGACACCGCGGCGACCGGCGCCGCCGGAGTCAGCCTGGACGCGGCGCGCGGCGGCAGGGCGATCCCCGCCACGGCCGCAATCGCGAGCACGGCGCTGAACCATGGCCAGGACGACCGCGGCTCCGCGGACAGCTGCGCCGCGGCGAGCAGCACCCCGGCGATCCAGGCCGCTGCGGCGCCGACCCTGAGCGCCTCGGGCCAGGTAATCGCGCCGACCGGGCCCGGACCTGATCTCGCGGCAAGCAGCAGGTCGGCGGCACAGGTCAGCACCAGTGCGAGAGCGAGCGGGCCGGCCAGGTTCGCGTGCGGCCCGCCGACGGCGCGGGTCAGCCAGGCGACAGCGAGCAGGGAGGGGAACTGCGCGAGCCCGATCGCGGCAAGGCCCGGCCCGCGCAGCCTGGCGAACGCGCCATATCCGGCCCAGCCCGCGGCCAGCGCGGCGAGTCCGGCGGCCACGGCGAGCAGTCCGCCCGGCCCGCCTGGGAGCACGCGGTGCGCCAGGTAACCGTCGGCGATGCTCAGCGCCAGCCCGACCGCCGCGACCGACTCAGCGGTCGCGGTCAGGCCGCGGCGGACCAGCGGCCGCGGCGCGGCGAGCACCAGCGCCGTCATTGCAAGCAGGATCACGCACCGGCCGAGCGGGCCGAGACGGCTCCAGTCCGCGACCGTGAATACGGTTGCTGCGATCACGACAAGCGCGGCGCCGACGGCGACCAGCAGGCGGGCGGCGTTCGGGGCTGACACCTCGTGTCGCGACGGCTCGGCCTCTCGCCCCGCCATGGCCGGCTCCGGCCACGCCGACACCGCCGGCTCCGGCCACGCCGACACCGCCCGCGCCGCCCCCGGCGGCACCAGCGGCAGCGACGTCGGCTCGCGTCCAGAAAGCACCGGCACTGCCGGCCCGCTCGACGCCGCGGACGCACGTGCGTCCCGCTGCCGCCAGGCCGCCGCCTGCTCGTAGAGCTCGGTCAGCAGCACAAGCCGCCGGCTGACCAGCCAGGTGCGAGCGGCGGCGACTCGCTCCATCTCGTCGGCTATCCACCGCAGCTCGGCGGCCTGCGACCCGGCCAGCCAGATGCCGCAGTGGCCGCAGGTGGTCTCGCCCGGCCCGCAGGTGCTTGAGCAGCCCGGACAGGCGGCCAGCGAGTGAGGGTCCGAATTGACTGCTGTGCGCATACCATTCACGCTGCCGGTAGTCGCGGCATTCCGGCAACGGCCAACCTACTCAACCTCGGGGCGCCGGTACCTAGCCAGGGCTGAGTAGCCAATACCAGGAGCGGTCAGATGAGCCTGCAGGCACCGCTGTGGCGGTCGATCGCCGTGTTCAGGTTCGCATCCCTGGTCTACGCGGCGATCCTGCTGCTGCTCCGTCCCTACGACTACGACCACTGGGCGTGGGCCTGGGTGGTAGTCGCGGCGATGACCGGCTGGACCACGGTCAGCACGGTTGCGTACGCGGTACCTTCCCGCAGGACCCGCCCGCTGCTCGCCGCCGACCTGCTGGTGACCGTCGCAGCGCTGCTATCGACCGCGCTGGTCCAGTCCCCGGCCGCGATGCGGCTCGGTGTCATGCCCGTGACCGCGACCTGGCTCGCCGGACCGGCTCTGGCCTGGGCCGTGGCTGGCGGCGCGCGCGCCGGCGCGGTGGCAGCCGTGGTGCTCGGCGGCTGCACCGTGCTGCTTCGCGAACAACCAGCAAGCCTGGCCATCAAGAGCACCGCGCTGGACGGGCCGGTCATCTTGCTGATGGCCGCGATGCTGGTTGGTTATGTCTCGAACCTGATGGCGCGGGCCGAACAGGCGCTGCAGCGTGCCACCGAAATAGAGGCGGCCAGCCGGGAGCGGGAACGGCTCGCCCGCACCATCCACGACTCGGTGCTCCAGGTGCTCGCCATGGTGCAGCGCCGCGGCGCCGAGGCCGGCGGGGAGGCCGCCGAGATCGGCCGGCTGGCCGGCGAGCAGGAGGCGGCGCTGCGCGCCCTCATGACCGGCGAGGAACTCGACCAGGTGCCCGCCGGCGATCTCGATCTCAGCGCGTTCCTTGGCCGCGAGTCATCCTCCCTGGTGGCGGTGATCACCCCGGCCGATCCCGCTCTCCTTGCCGAGCAGACGGTCAAGGAGACGGCAGCGGCAGTGCGCGAGGCGATCGACAACGTCCGGCGCCACGGCGGCAACGGGGCCAGGACCTGGGTGCTGGTCGACGACGAGGGTCCTGCGGTGAGCGTTACCATCAGGGACGACGGGCCGGGCATCCCGGCCGGGCGGCTCGCCGAGGCCGCCGCCGAGGGACGGCTCGGCGTCAGTCACGCCATCACCGGGCGGATGCGGGATCTCGGCGGCTCGGCCGAGATCAGCAGCACGCCGGGCACCGGCACCGAGGTCCGGCTCAGAGTCCCCCGCCCCCGCCAGCCCGCGTAACCGCCCACGACCGCGACGGACTCCTCCGCACCAGCCGTGGGCGGCGTATCCGCCCACGGACCGCGACCAGCTCCTCGCGCCAGCCCCCGGCCGCCGCGACGCCCCACCACCGGCCGCCGCGATGCCGCACTGCCGCGATGAATGTGACATACAGTCCGGATAGCGTAGTGAATGTGGCATTGATTCCAGCGCGGGCCGGGCCGGCGCCGCCAGAGTCGGACTAATCTTCGCGAGTCGGGCGAATCGTCGGCAGGTCGAACTGGTCAACGGCGGAGCCGAACCCAAGCGCCGGCGGAGCCGGAATCGTGCGCGGACCGGGCGGGTGCTGTGAGAATGGCGCCATGACCGCGCCCGGCAGCCCCCAGCCCGGCAGCCCCCAGCACGGCAGCTTCCAGCCCGGCAGCCCCCAGCACGGCAGCCGACCCCCCGCCATGCGCGTGATGGTCGTTGACGACCATCCGATGTGGCGGGACTCGGTCAGCCGGGACCTCGGCGAGGCCGGCTTCGAGGTCGTGGCAGCGGTCGGCGAGGGCGCGCAGGCGCTGCGCATCGCCGCGTCGGTTCGCCCCGACGTGGTCGTGCTCGACCTGCAGCTTCCCGACGTGTCCGGCGTCGAGGTCACCCGCGGCCTGCTCGCCGCGCAACCGGGAACGCACGTGCTGATCCTGTCGGCCAGCGGCGAGCACCGCGATGTGCTCGACGCGGTGAAGGCGGGCGCCACCGGGTACATCCTGAAGTCGGCGAGCCGCGCGGAGTTCCTCGCCGCGGTCCGGCGGACGGGGTCGGGGGACGCTGTGTTCTCCCCTGGGCTGGCCGGGCTGGTGCTCGGCGAGTTCCGCCGCCTCGCTGCCGACCCGGCACCGGATACCCCGCGGCTGACCGACCGGGAGGCCGAGATCCTGCGGATGGTCGGCACCGGACTGTCCTACAAGCAGATCGCTGACCGGCTGGTGCTGTCCCACCGCACCGTGCAGAACCACGTACAGAACACATTGAACAAACTCCAGTTGCACAACCGCGTGGATCTGGTTCGGTACGCCATCGAGCACGGCCTGGATTCCGGCCCGGCTTAGCACGCGCCAGGGACCGGCGGCGGGACGTTGGCCTCTGCCCACACCAGGCGCGCCGCGGCAGCGTGGGAGATGAGAACGCAACTGTGTTCTGTCAATAGTCACGGGACTAGCCATGAACATCGCCTATTACCACGCATCGAAGTACGGCAACGGCGCGCGGGTCGCCGAGGAGTTCAAGAAGATCATGGCCGGCAAGGGGATCACGGTCAGCGTCAGCCACGTCCGCGA
>Ga0335081_10001638_pt1 | contig 35784 bp, 26 predicted proteins | sample Lox_Sample_35_FD_206713 | JGI IMG/M metagenome (GOLD analysis project Ga0335081, IMG submission 206713) | Soil microbial communities from Loxahatchee National Wildlife Refuge, Florida, United States - Lox_Sample_3.5 | ecosystem: Environmental > Terrestrial > Soil > Wetlands | place: USA...
GCTTTCAGAGCGCACCGTCTGTGAAACCGCTTCAACGGTTCTCCTGATTTCATAAGCTCCCGGCATGAATATGAGGATGTCGCCTTTTTCTTTTATGACAAGATTTGCCGTTGCAGCAGCGGCAATTTTCCATACCGGAGGTTTTTGTGATGCATGACTGCTCGCATAACGCAGGGCGATGGGAAACGTCCTTCCCGCAGATTCGATAACCGCGGATCCTTGCAGATAATCCTTTAACGGAGCACTATCCAAAGTGGCTGACATGACGATGATCCGTAAATCCGATCTTGTTTTCTTCTGTAAATCCGCGACAAGGCCAAGCCCCACATCGGTGGTGAGGCTGCGCTCGTGGAATTCGTCAAATATCACTGCGGATACCTCAGATAAATTCCTATCCGACAAGAACATTCGCGGCAGGATGCCCTCGGTTATGAACCGGACGCGCGTGTCCTTTGAAACGGCAGACTCGAAACGCGTCTGGAACCCAATCTCATTACCCAGTGCAGTTCCCCGTTCTTCGGCCACGCGAGCCGCAAGCATGCGCGCGGCGAGCCGCCGCGGCTGCAGTACGAGAATTTGCCCGGAGCAAATTCCTGAATCGAGCAGCATTTGAGGAACTTGGGTTGACTTGCCGGAGCCCGTGGGGGCTCGGATTATGAGCCGGTTTCCGTTTTGAACAGCGGAGAGGATTTTGTCGTTCAACTCAATGATGGGGAGCGGCGTCATGGAGGTGGGCGGTCCGTTCACCATAGGAACGGCACCAGAACCTTTCGGTTCACTGGATAGTCCGCAAACGTCTTCTTGTACCACTGATGATTGCTGTAGGCGCGCGGCAGCAGGTTCGCAATCGTAAACGAGGCGAACGCCAGCCCCGCAAGCGACCACGTGGCGATGGCGAAGCCCGTCCATTCCACCATTTCGCCGAGATAATTGGCGTTCGATACCAAACGGAACATTCCCTGCTTTGGAATAAGATATTCTCCCTTCCCTTGACGCCGGAGAATGCGCAGGACCTTGTCCGAGTGCGCGTGGACGCCGAATCCCGCGATAAACAGCGTGAGTCCGATCCAGAGCCGCGCATCCATGCTCCAGCCGTTGGCCGAATAAAATCCTCCCATGCCAACCAGGCTGAGGCCGTTCGCCGCGCCGTTGACAGAATTAAAACATACGGCAAAAAATACGAGCAGCGCCGGAAACGGCTTTTTAGGCGACGTCATGATGAACGGATAGACAAATACGCGGTAAAAGTAATGCGCCTCCCAGATGATCAGGAAAAACGCGCCGAAAGCGCCTGCTTTATCAAGGTTTGCGAGTACTATCCAGGCTATCATCAAAAACGCGGGAAATTCCATGAGCATCCAGCCGTAGCGTGCGGAAACTGTCGGTCCCCATCCTTTGCGGACAAACCGTCCATACGGCGCGTTGATGAAAAAAAGCAGGATAATGACGCCTGCTGCAGAGGCGAATTCGATGGCAAGCAGGGCGTTCAGCAAAATTGTCTCTCCTTAGCTTGAATCCGTTCTAGAGTGAATCATGAAATTAGAAGGTCTTTGAGGGAGAAGCAAGAAAAAGATGATTTCATCATTTGCTCTTGTTTTACGCGGTACTAAAGCATCATTTTTGACGCATCGTGACGGGTTTGATTCTTGGACTCTTTAATACATGAAAACGGAAATCCATCCTCCATATTTCCTACAAATCCACCACAAAAGTTGTATATTATACCGTGAAACGCCAATGGAAACTCCACCATTTGTAAAATCCTTCTTTCTTTCGTTCCTCATTGTCATTTCAATCCAGCACCTTGCTTTTCCGGCCGATACCATCCACGTTTCCTGCGTGGGCAACAGCATCACGAAGGCCGAGGGGCTTGACGGCGCCGACACGGCATCGTTCCCCGCGCGTCTGCAGCAGATGCTCGGATCCGGCTACAACGTCCTCAATTGCGGGGTGGCGGGCGCCACCATGCTCAAGCTTGGGAACAAACCTTATTGGACCTTTGGGATCACCCAATTCAAGGAGGCAATGGCGTTTCTTCCCAACATCGTGACCATTGAGCTGGGCACCAACGATTCCAAGGGGAGCGGCGGCGTCGACAACTGGCCTTCGCACAGCGGCGAATTCATCGGCGATTACGAGGCCATGGTAGACACGTTCAGCTACTTGCCAACGCATCCCAAAGTATGGGCGTTCTACCCCACGCCCGCGTTCAGCACCGCTTATCTCATCGACAGCATGGTCATCCATTATGAGATATTGCCTAAAATCAAGACCGTTGTGCTTGACAAAGGCATCCCGCTCATCGATATGTGGACGCTGATGAGCAGCCAGAAAAGCCTGTTTCCCGACGGCATCCATCCCAATGCGGCGGGATACCTGATGATGGCGCAGAAAATCTACGGCATGTTCATGAAAGACACGCTCAAGGTTTTCCAGCAGAAAAACAGGCTTGCCGCGCCGCAGAACGGTTCTTTTTACCAATGGTATTGCACGGACGTCCCCGTTGCCGCCGCCGTGGGAGGGAATGATGAAGTTCTTTTTGCAAAAGACACTGGTCTCTACAGAGCTTTAGTAGGACAAAGCACGACAAACGACGACATGCTGGTGACCAATACGGTTCATGTTTCTCCTTCAGACCTGAACACGTCAATATTGTCTAAGGTAAACGCACATTCGCCTTTTATGACTGATGATGGGATAGTCGCAATCTATTCCATTACCGGCAGGCTGGTTGCCAATGTGCATGCCACTAAAAACTTCACCCCTGCATCCCTGGCCGACAAACTGCCTGTCAAGGCTAACGGCGTTTATTTTTTAAAAACAGGGAGCAGTGTTTTCAAGCTACTCATTAAATAATTCCAATTTTTCCCGTAACATTCCCAATCCCTCAAACGTTGTTATCATTGACTGACCCACTTTGAAGGCCGGTCCGGCCATGCCAAGCTTGCGGCTACGGCGCATCATATCCTCCCGCACAGCTTAAAACAGTCCGGATCGGCCTAATTTATTGCCATCCTGAAGATTTTTCTTCAATATTGCATCATTCACTTGATGAAAAAACCATCACTAATCATCAGCAAATAGCTTTATATTTAAGAAGAATTTCATCGGAAAGAATATTTGAAAGGAGATATTATGAAGAATCATCCTGCAAAATGCCAAATGTTTTTCCCTTTGATTTTTTGCTTAATCTTGATCCTGATATTATCCATTCCATCATCTTCCGCCACAATCACCTACAACGGCAAGTCCTATTACATCAACGGCATCAACGTTCCCTGGAATCAATTCGGCTCTGACGCGGGCACGCATTACGAGTGGGGACATCTTTACAACCCGACATGGTTTGAAACGTTCTTCACCCAATGCCAGCAGTATGGCGTCAACTGTGTCCGGCTTTGGATCCATTGCGACGGCCGCACCTCGCCGACTTTCGATGACAGCGGGTATGTAACGGGACTCGGCACCTCTTTTCTCTCCGATTTCACCGACATCCTTGCCCGCGGCCAGTCGCACAATGTGATGGTGATGCCGTGTCTTTGGTCTTTCGACATGACAAAGGACAATACGAGCGGCGCGGGAAAATACGGCGGCAAGCACAGCGACCTGATCCGCAGCGCGCAGAAGACCCAGTCGTACATCACCAACGCGCTCATCCCCATGGTGACCGCGTTCGCGAATACGCCCAATCTTTTCGCGTGGGAAATCATAAACGAGCCGGAATGGAGCGTTTCCGACATCCAGGCCGGCGGCGCCGGCGACATGGTGCTCAAGGTGGAGATGCAGCGCTTTTGCGGCATGATCGCGTCTGCAATCCATTCGAATTCCAGCAAGATGGTGACCGTTGGCTCAGCATCGCTCAAATGGTGCTCTCCCCGCGTAGGTCCTGCTGTACTTAACATGTGGAGCGATTCAGCTCTTAAGGCAGCATGTGCCAACGATGCAAAGTCAACTTTAGATTTTTATGAAATTCATTACTATGACTGGATGAACAACACGGACTGGGGATATGATCCGTTCCAGCTCTCACCCGCCAAAACGCCGGCCTGGTGGCAACTTGACAAACCCGTTCTCGTGGGCGAATGCCCTGCCGAGGACGGCATCTATACCGTGTCCCAAATGATCGCCAACTGCTTTACGAACGGTTATTGCGGCATAATGCCGTGGTCGTACAACGCGAACGACGGCGCAGGCACCTGGGACAGCGTTAAAAACCAGCTCAAGGCGTTCCGTGACGCCCATCCCGGGATGGTGGATTACACGACGGCGACCATTGCGAATCTTGCAGCGAAAAATAAGAATATAAAAGCATTATCGATTGTAAAAAGCGAACCGTTTACTTCCAGTATTACATTACCTGAAAATGTTCAAGGCGTTGATATTTTTGATGTTAAAGGAAGACTTGATTGGAAATTTGAGAGAACGGAGAGTGGTGTCGGATCTATGAGGATTTATTTACCGGTGCGGATATCTCAATCTCTATTCGTAATTAGATATTATTATTGAAGATTTCGACCGATTCCGAGCAGCACTCGCTCCTCAGATTTTCCAATCAAAATGTATTGTTCTGCAACATTCAAAAACGTAAGCACCTCAAGGCAATTGCTGTTCATTCAGACAAATTTGTTTAATTTATTATCCCTCCTCATGTATCTTTTACCCTATGAATTTCAAGCTCGTTTCCGACTTCAAGCCCGCCGGCGACCAGCCCGAGGCAATCCGCCAGATCGTTGACGGTGTGCGGCGTGGCGCAAAGCACCAGACGCTGCTCGGCGTCACCGGTTCAGGCAAAACATTTTCCATGGCAAACGTCATCGAGCAGCTGCAGATGCCGACGCTGGTCATCTCGCACAACAAAACGCTAGCCGCGCAATTGTTCCAGGAATTCAAGGGGTATTTTCCGGAAAATGCCGTTGAATATTTCGTGAGCTTCTATGATTATTACCAGCCCGAGGCATATATTCCCTCCACGGACACGTATATCGAAAAAACCTCGGAGATCAATGACGAGATAGACCGGTTGCGGCTCAAGGCCACGAGTTCTCTTCTCTCGCGTAAAGATGTTCTCATCGTTGCGAGCGTATCGTGTATTTACAACATAGGCTCGCCGGAATCCTATGCAGCGGCAGCGATGAAAATAGCGACCGGCACCGAGCTCGACCGTGAGGGGTTTTTCCGCCGCCTCAACGACATGCGATACGAGCGCAACGACATGGTCCTCGAGCGCGGCATGTTCCGCGTGCGCGGCGACATCATCGAATTGCAGCCCGCGTACGACGACACCGCGCTTCGCATCGAGCTGTTCGGCAGCGGCATCGAGGCGATCAAGCGGATACACCCGCTTACCGCAAAGGTGATTTCGACGCTCGATGAGATCACGATTTTCCCGGCAAAGCATTTCACCACCACCAGGGTCGGCATCGAGCAGGCCGTGCTGCAGATCCACAAGGAGCTTCAGCTGCAGCTCGAGACGTTCCGCAATGCGGGCAAGCTGCTCGAGGCGCAGCGCCTGGAGCAGCGCACGCTGTACGACATCGAGATGCTGCGGGAGATGGGGTTCGTATCCGGCATCGAGAATTACTCGCGCATCCTTGACGGACGAGAACCAGGCAGCAGGCCGTTCACCCTCATCGACTTCTTCAAGCCGCCCTACCTCACCTTCATTGACGAATCGCATGCCACGGTCCCGCAGATACAGGGCATGTTCAACGGCGACCGCGCGCGCAAGGAAACGCTCGTGGAGCACGGGTTCCGGCTCCCCTGCGCGCTAGACAACCGGCCGCTCAGGTTCAACGAGTTCGAGGCGATGAACGACAAGGTGATTTTTGTTTCCGCCACGCCTGCCGACTACGAACTGAAAAAAAGCGGCGGCGTCATCGTTGAGCAGGTGATCCGGCCCACCGGCCTCGTGGACCCGCTCATCGAGGTGCGGCCGGCGGAAAACCAGGTCGATGACCTCATTGAACAGCTGCGCGTTGTTGTTGAGAAAAAGCAGCGGGCGCTGGTCACCACGCTCACCAAAAAGACCGCCGAGGATCTCACCGAATACCTGGAGACGCTTGACTTCCGCGTGCGGTATTTGCATTCGGAAATCGAGACACTCGAGCGTTCGGACATCATCCGCGACCTGCGGCTCGGCGAGTTCGACGTGCTCGTGGGCATCAACCTGCTGCGCGAGGGCCTTGACCTTCCGGAAGTCGCGCTCGTGGCCATCCTCGACGCTGACCGCGAGGGGTTCCTCAGGTCGGCGCGCTCGCTCATACAGATCGCGGGCCGGGCCGCGCGCAATGTTGAGGGGAAAATCATCCTCTACGCCGATATCATCACCGATTCGATTAAAAAAACCGTTGAAGAAAGCACGCGCAGGCGCATGAAGCAAATCGAGCACAATAAAGCTCACGGCATCACGCCGGTCACGATCCAGCGGCCCATCCAGGAGCGATTGTTCTCCCCTGTTGAGGAGGAATCATCTGCCGCCGCCGGCGAAGTCAGGGAAAAAGCCGCGCCATATTCCACAAAAACTCCAGTTATATCCATTACCGATGAAAAGGATTTGGAACTCACCATCAAGAAGCTTGAAAACGACATGCGCGACGCGGCAAGAAGGCTGGAATTCGAAAAAGCGGCAAAGCTGCGCGACCGGATCGAAGAGCTGCGAAGGATACTTGGTCATTGACATTGAAGAACAACGAACCGCTATTCGCAAATAATCGAATCAACTATATTTATTCCAAGCCCGGGTGGTGGAACAGGTAGACACAAAGGACTTAAAATCCTTTGGCTGGCAACGGCTGTGCCGGTTCGATTCCGGCCCCGGGCATTGGTTTTACAGATTTTTCATCAAATAACTAAATAATTGATCGCCAATTATTAATCCGGTCATTTAATAGATGGCAACCATTCGCCTTGAACTTTTCGAAGGGTGAACGCTCATGGTTCAACAAGCTCACCACGAGCGATATCGGTTTCCATCAAAAATGTCATCTATATTCTGACCCATTAATAAGTTAAAAAAAGAAGAATATTTTTCAAACATTTCGTTGAAGAAATGTTTATATTATTGTTGGAGGGGGGCAAAATATCTCTTTTTCCCGATGTCGAAAAAAAAATGCGCCTCATTGACTTAATTACTTTTCCACGCTTCCCTTCACTGAAAAATCCCAAAAAAACAAGGAGGATCGGATCATGAGAACCTTTGTAAGGTTTGCTTCCGTCGTATCGGCGGTGCTTTTGGCATACGTCGTTGTATTCGGACAGAGCGGTGATTTCGAGACAACAGGTCGCGTTTTAGTTGGTGGAAACCCCTTTCAAGGCGCCACCGTCACCTACACCAGTGCTGCCAGAAGTCTGTCGTGGGATTTCTCGCGCGCAGACGGCACTTTCGGCATCAATGTAGGTGTCAAACAACCTCTTGGACAAAATCCGAAAGTCACCATGTTCGCGAACGGCCCTGTCACCATCGAAGTTTATGATATGGCAGGAAAAAAAATCGAAACAGTCAATGGCAAACTTGACAAGGGAACTTATTTCTTGGAACCGCTTTCAACAAAACTCGCCAAATCGATGTATTTGCTCAAAATCAGGGCTGGCAACAACGTGACCTGTCAAAAAATGCTCAATACCGGTGCAAAGAACAATGGATATACTGTTGTCCTTTCTTCGTCGAGCGAACCGGTGGTCATGGCAAAGAAACTCGCGAACGCTGATACGGTTCGAATTGGAAGAACCGGCTACACCCCTGTTTACATACCTATTGTCTCCTACGGCCTCAATATCGGCGACCAGACATTAACCACCGTTGACATCGAAGGAGAAGTCAATACCAAGCTTGCAGCGCTGAGCCAGACTCAGAAATGCGCCCAGCTCTGCATGCCGCCGACGCAAGATGTGAATACCATTGTAAACAACAATTGCGGAAGTTTATTCGGCGGCGGCGGCGCGCTGCTGGGGTCAAGCGCTTCGGCGTGCGCGAATGGCGTAGACGCCGTTCAGACCGCGATGATGAACGGCTCCCTGAAGATACCGGTCCTTGCCGCATACGACTTTGTTCACGGCGCGAGCGCTGTCCCGGGCGCGACCATGCTCCCGCACAACCTTGCGATGGGCGCAATCCAGGACACGCTCCTGATCCAGAAGGCCTTTCGTGTGTGCGCGCTTGAAGTTCGCGGATCGGGCTGCAACTGGGGATATGGACCTTGCATCGCCGTCATCCGCGACGACCGCTGGGGACGCGCGTATGAAGGCTTCTGCGAAACTCCGGAACGCACCCAGATCATGGCCAGACACGCTGTGCTGGGCGGGCAGCTCACCGACCTGTCCAATCCCTTGACGTATGCCATGTGCTGCAAGCATTTCGCGGGCGACGGCAACACGGCTAACGGCGTGAACGCAGGGACGACAGTGGGGCCCGATGCAACGGCGCGGGCCATCAACCTGCCGGGTTACGCATCCGCGGTCAAAACCGGTGTGGCAACCATCATGCCTTCGTTTTCTAAATGGTGCGACGGCACGCCAATGCATATTAATAAAACGCTTATGACCGGTTACCTGAAGTCTGATTCAATTGGTTTCCAGGGATTCATTGTGGGCGACTGGGACGCGGCCACTCTAGGTACCAGCGAGCAGGCTGGGCTCGACGTGGAGATGGCGCCCGAGGCCAGCACTGGAATTATCGGATCGCTCAACGGTATTTATGCCGCTAACCAGGCAAGGTTGGATGACGCGGTGAAACGTGTGCTCCGTGTAAAATATTGGATGAACCTGTTCGACTCGAGGCAGTACACAACGAACCGCGCTCTTACCGCTCTTGTCGGAAGCGCAGCACACCGGACGGTGGCGCGGCAGTGCGTCGCGGCCTCACAGGTGCTCCTTAAAAATACAAACAATGTCCTGCCCATGGCCAAGACTGCCAACCTGGCAATCTGGGGCACCGCCGGAGACAATATAGGAATTCAGTGCGGCGGATGGACGGTGAGTTGGCAGGGACAGCAGGGACCCATTCCGGGCGGCGGCGGCACGTCGATCAAGACCGCATGCCAGGCGGTGGATGCCAACGTGAGCTATGTGGCAAGCCCGGGAGCGGTGGGCACCTCCGACTATATCCTCGCGGTGCTCAGCGAGAACCCGTACGCCGAGACGTCGTTCGGCGCCATCAACCTCACGGGCGACGATGCCACCGGCTCGAACCAGGCCGTGATCACTGAGATCGCCGCGGCCCATACGGCCGGCAAGAAGGTGATCGGGATGCTCATTGCCGGCAGGGTGCTCGACATCACGTCGGTAATTGACAACTGCGATGCATTCATCTGGTCGGGCCTGCCCGGCACCGAGGGCGCGGGCATCTCCGATGTTCTGTTCGGCGATGTCAAATTCAGCGGCAAATTGCCGGTCACATGGCCCATGAACCTTGCGCAGGAGCCCATCAACTCCGGCGACGGCCAGACCGGACGTTTCGCTTACGGGTTCGGATTGACAGATTAACCTCGGTATTCTTCCCGTCGATTTCAACAGCCGCGGAATTTCTTCCGCGGCTGTTTTTTTATTACAGCTTATTGATCGAAAATTTTTTATTATTTTATTTTAGCCATCCGTTACTTTGCGTCTCTGTGGCTATTTTACCGTGGAGGCCTTATGAATCTTTTCATCGGAATATTTGTCATTTGCCTTACCGCCTTTTGCGGCGCTTTTTCCCAGAACCTCATCACCAACCCGGGATTTGAAAACGATTTGACCGGTTGGAACACGTTCTGGTCTCGCGATGCTGGCGCCGGCTCGCTCATAGTAGTGGCCGCGCCCGTTCACAGCGGGGCAAAGGCCGCGCAGGTCAAGCACTGGGGAACCCTGGACTGGAGCGTGAGCCCTTCAGCCGTGGTCACGGTGAAACCGGGCCAGCTTTACGAATACAGCGCCTGGATACGCACCGACACGCTGCCTTCCGGCGCATCCGCCGAGATCAGCGTTGTTCTTTATGATTCCATGAACAACGCCGTGGATTGGTCGTACGCGGCAAAGCAATGCACCCTTTCCACAGGATTTACGCAATACAGCACACGGTTTCTTATCCCGACGCACATCGCCACCATACGGCCGCGGCTCATGGGAAACGACACCTGCGGCCTCTATGCCGACGATTTCTCACTGACGCTGGTCGACAGCGTTCCGGCCGGTTACGCGCGGCCGTATGTTTTACAGAATGCGAACATCAAGGTCATCATCAATCCAATCTCATTCGATCTGACCCTGCAGAGCACCGCCACCTCCAGAACGTATGCGGCCTCCGGTGTGGGCGTTTTTCAGACCTCAAGTGTCGATTCGTTTCCCGATTCGCTGGTGTTTCATTGCACGTATCTGCCGGACAACTGGCCCGTTGCAATTTCGATGTGGCTTGAGGGACCGGCCCTTGGTATCAGGCTCTCCGGTACCGCTGCTTCCCCCATGTCAAGCGACCTGGATTTTCCCGGTCCCATCGCCGCGCAGGCCACCGACTTCCTCATAATCCCGAAGGGAACGGGCGTCATCTGCCCGGCGCAGGGCGCGCCCGGGTACATGAGCAGGTATTACTGGATCGGCATGCACGACTGGCAGAGCGACCTGTGTTTTACCGGCGTGACGGACAAGACCTCCGGCTACATGATCACTTCCGACGACCCGTGGTTCACGCGCGTGAGTTTCACACCTGCCGCGGGGACAACCGCAAACGCGCCGCACATCACCCTGGAGGCGGCGAAACATCTGTTTTCCAAGGACAGAACACTTTATTACACCCTCATCGATACCGGCGGATATGCAGCGATGTGCACCTGGTACCGATCTCACGTGGAAAAGCTCGGGTACGCTCGAACGTTCGCCCAGAAGGCATCGGTTGTGCCAAATATCAACCGCATGAAAGGCGCTGTTGATTTCTGGATTCTTGGCAAAGGGTTCTGGCTCCCCACGGCGGACTTCTTCCGGAACCTCATTGACAAAGGCATGGACCAGGCAATCTTCTCCGGCAATTTCTCAAACGCGGTAACAGACACGCTGAACTCGCTCGGCTTCCTTACCAGCGAATACGACTGCTACTGCGACGCCTATCCACCGGGCAACGCCGGTTACCAATCCGATGGATACAATACAGACGCAATAGTCAATGAAGACGGCTCTTACATGAACGGCTGGCTCGCCTACCTCAGCGGCGGGGGCACACTCCAGGCGCAGGAGGTGTGCGCTGCCTCACACTGCAAGTATGCCATTCCACGCATCGCCGCCGAGCGCGCGACCAAGCACCTCAACTGCCGGTTCATCGACGTTGAACTCGCCATGGGCCTTGAGGAATGCTGGTCGCAGACGCATCCCGTCAACCGGTACACCGACGCTCTTGCGCGCGAAAAGCTGTTCGACACGCTGCGCACGACATTCAATCTCGTGCTCGGCGGCGAGCAGGCCCGCGACTTTGCTTTCCCGTTCGTCGATTACGGCGAAGGGACCATGAGTCCCTGCCCCGCGACGAACGCGGGCTACGACTGGATGACTCCCGCTTCTCCGGATTCCGATTTTGTCCATTACGACGTGAACCCGGCCATCCGCGTGCCGCTGCACGGCCTCATCTATCACGACGTGCATGTCCCCACCTGGTACACCGGCGACGGCGTGTCCCGCGTGCCCGCGTTCTGGGATGCGAAGGACCTGTTCAACATTCTTTATGCCTCCATGCCGCTGTTCATGCCGCCCGATACAGGCTATTGGAAGGCCAACTTCGAACGTTTCTTGACAAGTTACAACCTCGTGTCGGCAGTTACCAGGAGCGTCGGGTTTGCCAGGATGACCGGCCACAGTTTTATAACGCCGGATGCAATGGTCCAGCAGACGGCATTTGATGACGGCTGGACCGTTACGGTCAATTTCGACTCCGCGAAAACCTACGCGCTGGGCCCAACGACACTCGCATCACGGGGATTTTACGCCACCGACGGCAGCCAGGAAGTGTACCGCCTGTCGACAGGTTCGGGTACAATCGCGTGCGCAAAGCTTTCCGACCGTCTTTTCGTGAACGGCTACGGCGCTTCCACCGAGGCGGGCGGCGTCAAATCAGCAGGCGCGGTGTTTTTGAGAAAGGACAGCGCGTGGGTCCATCTGGCTTTTATCGGGAGCCAGAGTTTTGTTGACGTTAATCCGGGCAAGTTGCCGTGGCCGCTGGCCGGGATGAGAGTGTTTACAAATGGAAATTCTCAGGAAATAACGCTTGCGCCTCAAACTGACGGTTCTTTCAGGATTAACAGGCTTGCGGGAATAGATAATTACCGGATAGAAGGTGTCTTTTCTTCCGCGTCGCCATCAACGAAATATCGTCAAGCGCCGTCACTTCTTATCCGTCCCATAAGGTCCCGTCAGGTCCTGGTCATTTTTCGGGACGTCCCTAACACATCAACTGCCGTTTCCATTTTCGACTTTCGCGGCCGTCTCGTACAAGAACTAGCAATTTCGCAACAGAACAATTCCTCTACGACAAGCCTGATTTCAAAGCCTTTGAAAAGAGGAATTTATCTTGTGAGGTGTAAAAGCGGCCAATCTATGGTGACACAAAAGTTTGCAATAACAAATTAATTTGTTGAAGTTCGAGCCTTGCTTTGCGGTATTGTTGAAAAGTTGAATAGTCGAAAGGTTGAAAAGATAAATCAAAAGGAGATTCCCAATGGCAAAAGCCAGCACCTACCTTAATTTCCCCCGAAATACCGAAAGTGCATTTAACTTCTACAAAGCCGTTTTCGGCGGAGAATTCAACGGAAAATAATGCGGTTCGGGGAGGTGCAGAGGAGCAAGGGCATGCCGCACCTTGACGAAAAGGACAGGAACCTCGTCGTTCAACACAGAACTTTCCCTGCCCGGCGGCTATGTACTGATGGGCACTGATGCGTCGGGATCAATGGGCTTACCCTTGAAAACCGGCAACAACATTCACCTTTCGCTTGACCTGGGCACACGGGCAGTGACAAAAAGGATTTTCGAGGCGCTGTCCAAAGGCGGCAAGAGGTGACCATGGAACTGCAGACCATGTTCTGGGGCGCGTATTACGGCGCATGCACGGACAGGTTCGGCATACGGTGGATGGTTAATTGCACAGCAATGGAAAAGTGAAGATGGTTAAACTGTATGTCGAGGGGTTGAAGCAGGCGGCGCGGGCCAGAGAAAAAGTAAACGCGTTGACGGGTTGACGCGGAAATAAAGAGTAGCCTTTTTACAGGGATTAATTATAAGTGATACGCTGACAGATATTTGGACTGAAGCGTCAAATGATCTTGGTTTGAATAGCTCCATTTTCTGGTTTTTTTTCTATAGAACAATGCAGCGGCAAACAAAAGCGTCAGACCAGAATGACGAATTCAGGTTCGTCTTCCGACTATCATCTTTATTCCTCCCCGCACTACCCCACACCTAATCCACGTCACATTAATCCCCACCCCATCAGTCCCACCGGGGTTCATTACCCTTAGCCGATATTTTTTTCTTTATTCTTTTGGATTTTACCACTTGGAAATGTTATATTGCTTCCAGGCAATCATGCCAGCGAGCCGAGTGGCTCTTATCAATTCAACAGTTTCTAGAGAGGTGTTTTGTATGAACATTTACGTTGGTAATTTGTCGTTCGAGGCAACCGAGGCTGATGTACGCCAGTTGTTCGAGGCGCACGGCCAGGTTGCGACGGTGTCGGTCATCGAAGACAAATTCACCGGAAGGCCGAGAGGTTTTGCATTTGTCGAAATGCCCACGGACGCCGAAGCCCAGGCTGCCATCGCAGCCCTTAACAGCAAGGAATTCAAAGGCCGTCCCCTCACCGTAAACGAGGCGCGTCCGCGTACGGAACGCCGCGGCGGTGGCGGTGGCTACAGAGACAACAAAGGTGGCGTTCGCCGCGCGTGGTAATCCCGCCGGATTTTTCAACACTTTTGCATTCTCACGCTTAGCTGATAAAGAATTTCGTTGCAGTAAACATTACTGTGAAGAAATGTGGGTCAAGGCATTTGCCGGCGGAAAGCCGGCAGATGCCTTTTTTTATATGATTACGGGGTTATGCTCTGCGGAGAAACCGCAAAATAGTATCCGTTGGCCACGGCGGAAACCGTACCCTTTATCGCGGTTTCGAACAGTTGCACATGCATCTGGAAAAGCAGGTCAAGAACGTTTTGAGCAGGGTGCCCGTACGGATTGTCTATCCCGCAGGAAATCACGGCCGCCGACGGGTTGACATATCCGTAGAAAACAGGGTCAACCGAGCTTGAAGAGCCGTGATGCGGCACTACGATGACATCCGACCCGAGCGAAAAGCCGTAGCGAGCAGCCAGTTCTTGTTCGGCAAACGTGTCGATGTCCGAGGTGATGAGCACCGCATTTGCCCCGTACCTGACCATAAAACACAGGCTGTACCGGTTCTTGTCATCGTCAATCACCGGCACGCTCACGGCGAGGTCGCGCGGCGGCCACAGGCATTCCACTGAAACGCCGTTCAATCCGCCGATGGTGTCGCCCTCCGCTATGGTTCTGAAGGATATTCTCCCCTGCCACGGTCCGCAGTTTTGTCGAATCAGCCCGGTGTCTTCGAATATGCTGGTAATGATGAGGCCGGAAAAAGCTACCGAATCTCCAAGCCTGTTCAATCCGCCCATGTGGTCGCTGTGCGAGTGAGAAATGGCAATGGCGTCCAAATGCGGTCTGCCGAGTTCATTGTAGACCCTGTTCCACTCGGTTGCGGCTCCGGTGTCGCCCATGTCCCAGGCAATCGCATCCACGCCCGTTTTTCCGATCTGCGCAAGCCCCTCGCCGACATCGACGACCGTGAACGCAAACCGTTCCCGCGCGCCCTGCTGCCGTACGCACGATGCCGCCATCATCAAAAACAAACTGCATGCGCTAAAAACAAAAATACGCCCGTGCATTCATATCCCATTTCCGTTGATGTTGTTCATCGGTTGACGATGCGAGATCCCATTCGCACCATGTTTTTTCAAACAAGCGAAGTTCCTGCTTGACGCCAAGAGAAGCATCCCACTCGTGCGTCGTTGTCCCGAACAATGTCGCATACGGCCCCAGGCTCAAACCGGGCAGGAGATCAAACTCGGTCACCATCCGCGAAAAAGCGCTCTGAAATCCCGTGCTTGAGGAATAGGTCCGTATCGAAAGCCCTGCTTTCACGCGGGACGAAAAATTGCGGTCTATCGAAACAAGCGCCGCGTGAGATTCCACCGATGTTGCAGTTGACATGCGATACGTATACAACACCCGGTAATCGAAGAACAGTTTGCCCGAAGCGCCCGCCGTCGCGCTGAGCGCCGCGTTGCCGCCTTGCAGCACCGACGACAGGTCCATGGTTGCAGCAAGCGCGTTCGAGACCTTGAATCCGGTGCTGCAGTCGATCAGGCTGATGTCGGAGCCGGAGCTGTCTTTCGCGTCAAGTTCGTCCTTGCAGTCAAACGCGATCCTGCTGCGGTTCAGGGTGAGCGGACCGGGGATTCTCGCCGTAAAGAGCTTTACTTCCGCGCCCGAGCTCTTCGTGGTGAATTCCGCGCTGAACGGCAGCGCCAGGGGGCGGCTGTGCTCCAATCCGGTATTGATCTGAATGCCGTAGCCGTTTTTATTCATGGAAACGCCGCCATGGACAAAATAATCTCTGGCCGGTGCGGTGCTGTCCTGCGGCGCGGAAGCCAGACTGGATATTCCCGCCTTCGCGCGAAGCACGTCATTCGGTTTTGCTTCGCAGAAAACGCCGTAGGCCTGTTCCGTCAAGCGGTCATGGAAAAACGCGGAAACCTCGACATGTTTCCAGCAATCGGTTTTTGCGCTCAGCCCGTTCCATGTGCCGGTCATGCCGTATTGCCAGTTGGAAAGCGTCGCAGTCGGTGGATTATCATTTGGAAAATAGCCGTAAAACAATCCACCGTCTTTTATCTGCTGGAAATTTCCAATTTCAAAAGAGGCTATTCCGGGAAACGCCGCGGAAAGCGTCCGCCGCTTCCACAGCAGCGCCGTGTCGCCGAGGCCGGCCGTTCCCTGCAAAGAAATCCCCTGATGCGGTTTTAACGAAAAACGCGTCAGCGCCGTCGTGTTCCACGATTCATCGGTGGAAACGGCCACGCCGGCATCCGACATCCGCCGCATCCCGGCATGGGAAAACGAAAGAATGGGCTCGTATTTTTTAAGCTGCGGATAATCTGAAAAAAACTTCGCAATGTCTTCCGGTTTCCAAGGCTCATAGCGGGCAAGCTGCTCGCCAGAAACCGGCAGGTCCTGCAGGCGGTTGTCAAGCAAGTCGTTGAGATATGTAAGTTCGCCGGCCGGCACCTCGATCGGCTGGACATAATAGGGTTGCAGCATGCTCCATTCCAAGGAGTCAAGCGCTCCTGATTTGAGCATGAGCGACGCCTCATGGACATCGCGCGGAAGCACGCTGGTACGGAGGGTTATCGGAAAGACCATGGAGTAAAATCCGAAGATGAAAAGAAACGGTAAAAAGAAAATAGAGTGTAACCGAAACATGATGATCTATTTAAGCCTTGAAACAGATTTTCTGGCCGCCGGATGTTAAAGGGCATAATAAATATCAATCAAACCCAATCCTGATATAAATTCCATTTAATCGTAAACTGGACTCCCGCCTTCGCGGGAGTGACATCACTCATCTATCATATCTACCACTAATTCCTGCTGATCAAAGTATTAAAATATCAAAAACAGACCTTTAACAAAAGGCATATTATTCCGCCACGTTGTATTTTATGAAAAAGAGTTACAATGGATCCCCATTCCAGCAGCTTCTTGGAAGAAAACGCCGGCATAAATGCTGTCTTTCATGGCCAATTCCGCAAGACGGACCTGTTGGCATATTCGCTGCTCGCCGCGGTGTTTCTTTTCCGGCTGATCTACGCCGCATTTCTTCCCATTGTGCCGGACGAGGCCTATTACTGGGACTGGTCGCGTGACCTTTCGTGGGGCTATTATGACCATCCCCCCATGATCGCCTGGCTCATTTTCCTATCACGCAAGGTCTTCGGCGAAACACTGCCCGGCGTACGGTCTGCCGTCATTGCCTGCGGATCTCTCGCATCGGTGGTTTCATACCTTCTTGCTAAAAAGTATGTCGTTAAAACCTCATCTCTCCTCCTATGGATCGTTATTTCCAACAGTGTTGTTTTGTTTTGCGTCGGGTCGCTTCTCGCCACGCCCGACATACCGCTCGTGCTGTTCTGGTCCCTGTCGCTGTTCTTTGGATATAAGGCCGTCTTTGAGCCATCGTCCATCTCATGGATCATTCTCGGGATCGCCGCCGGGCTCGGCCTTCTTTCCAAATACACCTTCATCCTTTTTCCGATCTCACTTTTCATTTTTCTGGCCGTTTCCCGCGACCACCGCGCCTGGTTCGGCCGATGGCAGCCCTATGCCGCGGCCTGCATTGCGCTCATTGTTTTTCTTCCCAACCTGATTTGGAACCAGCAGCATGGATGGCAGGCTGTCATGTTCCAAACGTCACACGGTTTGAATAAGCACATTGCACTGCATTTGGATACGCTCGGTGATTTCATTGCGGGCCAGCTCGGCGTCCTGTCGATTTTTCCGTTTGTCCTTCTGGCCTGGGCGCTGTGGTTTTTCCTGAAAGCCAGCACTTTACAAGGGAAAATAGTCTACCTTGTTTCTTTCTGCATTGTTCCTTTCGGCTTTTTCCTCATCGCGAGCCTGCAGAAGAAAGTCGAGGCCAACTGGACCGCCTGCGCCTATGTGAGCGGCATTATTCTTGTTTCGCTCTTCTGGGAGAATCTCGATCCGGCAAAAAACAAAAGCATACGGCGTTTTGCCATTGCCTCCGCGGCGATCGCCGCCGTCGCGGCCGCTACCATACTCGCCCATTTTCAAATACCCTTTCTTCCTCTTCCGCCGCAGAATGATCCATCGGCGCAGGTGCGCGGCTGGAAGGAGCTGGCAATTGACATTGACGGAATTCGGGAGCGGATCGATCCGCACCGCGCATCGCCCCTTTGCACGCAGCGCTACCAGGAAGCTTCGGTTTTCGGCTTTTATCTTCCCGACCATCCCAAAATGTTCGCCCTCAACACGAATTCACGGGACAACCAGTATTCACTGTGGCCGCAGCGCAGGCCCGCGGCGGGTTCAAGCGTCTTCTTGCTCCATTCGACGGATGATTGGTTTCTTGATACGATCATCAAGAAAAACTTTTCAATAATCGCCCTCAGGGACAGAGCGACGCTTCGTCAAAGCAAAACCATCACGAACGACTGGGGAATTTATTCAGGAGTCCTGAAGTGACGGCCGCGCGCCAGCAGCATACCATACAACTTCTATCGGCACTGGCTCTCTGCATCCTGTGCCTGCTTTCGGGACCCGCCAGATGTTCCCCGAAGCAATGCGTCATTCTCGTTCTCAGCGGCGGCGGGGCGCGCGGCCTTGCGCAGATCGGCACGCTCAAGGCGCTCGAAAAGACGGGCATAAAACCGGATCTCATCGTCGGGACCAGCATCGGCGCGATCATCGGCTGCCTCTATGCAGCGGGATACAGCGCCGACAGCATCGCGCGGTTCGCAAAATCGGTGGACTGGGGAGATATTTTTTCGAACGAGCCGCCGCGCAAAGAAATGCTGATGAGCCGCAAGAGCGAGACGGGAAACTACCTGTTCGAGGTCCGCTTCGATAAAAATCTCAATCTGCTTCTCCCCCATTCAATCTCCGAGGGCCAGGTGTTTTACACCGTGCTTGCGCCGAAGCTCGCGGCAGTTCAGCACCGGTTCGGCGCCGATTTTGACAGCCTCCCCATCCCGTTGCGGATCGTTTCCACCGACATCGTTACCGGCCGCATGGTGGTCTTTTCGAAGGGCAACCTCACCGCCGCCATCCGCGCATCGTGCGGGTTTCCGCTCATATTCTCTCCTGTCAATGTTGACACCATGCTACTCATGGACGGCGGGCTCATGTCGAACATCCCGGTGTCGGTCGGGCTCGACGAGTTTCCCGGCTCCTATGTGATCGCCGTTGACGTCACTTCTCCGCTGTGGGACAAGCAGTCCCTTTCCAATCCGGCGCGGCTCGTCGACCAGGTCGTGAACATCGGGCTTGCCAAGCAGAAAGCGGCGGAAAAAAAGCTCGCCGCGACGCTCATCACGCCCGACCTTTCCGGGATCCTCAACACCGATTTTTCCAAAGCGGACACCATCGTGTCGCGCGGTTACGCGGCATCCATTCCCGCGCTTGAAAAAATACAGGCGGCGTCCGCCGATTCTGCGGGCATTCCGGCGCCGTGCAACAGAAGTGATTCCGTTTCCGGCCCGTTCACTTTTCTTTATGCCATCGCTCCGGTCGCCGCCTCCCTTAAAAAGGCATTCGTCGGCACGGCAGCTGTTCCCGTTGCTGAATTCAAAAAAAAGGTGTACACGGTCCTTGCAGCGCAAGGCCGTCCCTTTGACCGGATCCGTTCCATCGCGCGCAAGGATTCCAGCACCGTCGTGACGCTCGCACCCGGTATCGTTAAAGGATTTTCCGTCACTGGAAACAACGTCACCAATTTATTCGTCATCCAGACCTCGCTCGGCATGAATGCCGGCGACACACTCACCCCGCAGAAAATCAGCAGGGCCATGTCGGGATTGTATTCCACCGGTTTGTTTAAAAATGTCAATATCACCGCGGACACCGGCGGAATGGTCGAGATCGTGCTCACGGAGCAGGATTACTGGCGCGCCCGCGTCGGCCTCCGGTTTGACGAATACAATCTGCTCGAAGGCTATGTCCAGCCGGCCTACGAAAACCTTTTCGGGCTCGGCATCTCCACATCGCTGCACCTGCAATACGGTTCGATGAGGGAGAAATATGCGTTTGAACTCCTCGAAAACCACATTTTCTCCTCCGCCATCGCGAACATGGTGCAAGTCCAGGGATATCTCGCCCGCGAGCGCGTAGTGACCCGCTCGGAATACGCGGATTCGCTTGACTCAATACTCACCCATGTGAAACTCGAGGAGCAGACGCTGCAGAAACTGGGCGTCATGGGGATCGCCGGGGTGCAGTTGGGAAAGTTTTTCATGCTCGAAGGCGGCATCAGGTTTGAGCGATTCGCCGTATATCAGTCAATGGCATTCAAGGATCCTTTCGGCGCATTCAAAGGCGGCATGGAGTACCTGATGCTGCGTCTCAGCGGCGACGACCTCGACAGATTTCCCTTTCCCGAAAAAGGACAAAAACACTATATTACTATCGGCGGGGCGCATGATGTCATCGGCGGAACAGCAGGTTTTTTTAAAATAGACGGGCATTTCAGCCAGTATTACACGATTGGAAAAATCCATACATTTTCACCCCAGTTGCAGTTTGTGTGGGCCACCGATTCGATGCCTGACGTTGAAAAAGTGTACCTAGGGGGAGCGGGGCCCGAAGAAAAATACAAGGAAATAGGCGTTTACAATTATATTCCCTTTTTCGGACTACGGCCGCGCGCGATGCCGGGCGATATCGCGCTCCTGTTGCATGGGGATTACCGGCTGAAGCTCCAACAGAGCCTGTACTTATCGTGCTCGTTGGATTGGGGTTATGCATGGCCTTGGAAAGATCGCTGGAAACTTGATAGTTTGAGATGGAGCGGACTGCAGAAAATCGGGTCGGAGTTCCTTGACCAGGCGCCGTTAGGAATCGGCATAGGAGTCGCCTACGATACCCCGTTGGGGCCCATCCGTTTTTCATGGGGCAGGCTGCTGCGCAACAAGCTCGATCCCGAACTTTCGATTTTGTCGGAAAACCTTTTTTATCTTTCTCTTGGGCATGATTTTTGAATTTTTTCACGCGTTTCTTCGCCGTTTTTAAACGTTAAGGCATTATGCGTCTGACCATTTCCTCCAAATTATTTTTGGGATTCCTCTGCGTCATTTTCTTGAACGCCATCTTCGTCATCCTCATCAACAAGCTATCGGACCTCAACAGCCTTGCGGACATCCTCAAGCGGCAGGACCATGTAAAAAACGAACTGCTCAATGTTGCGAGCCTGCAGAGCGACAAACGGAGGAGCCGGACATCATTCGAGGCCATCGGCAGGTCGGAGTCGGTGGAGAATTTCAAGCAGACCGGCAAGACCATGCTGCAGGGGCTCGATTCGGTGAACCTCGAACTGAGCGCCATCTCACGCCTCGACTCGAGCGTGTTCCGCAAGTCCGTCGCCACCAATGATCATTACGAAAGCCATCTGAAACTCCTGTCGCTCGTCAACGCCGTGGAGCAGTATACGGCGCTCTACGACAAATCGTTCGCGACGCTCGCCTTTTCCGGCAAGCGTCCCGACTCCCTGAAATACGTCGCCGGCGACAAAGGGCTGCCGCTCATCCGCGTCCTCGATTCCGCCGACATGCGTCTCACCAAGTCGCTCAAGTCGGCCGATTTCCTCATCGACGAGCAGACCAAAAGCGCCATCAAGGCCACCGAGGGAAGGATCAGCGACATCAAGCAGATGACCATCATCATCCTCGGCATCGTCGTGCTCGTCGCCCTCGGATTCGCGCTCTTTTTCTCGCTCGTCATCACGAATTCCCTGCGTCGCCTCAAGGAATCGGCGAGCCTCATCGGCAAGGGCGACTTTTCCTTTGACAAGTCGGGCTATCCCACGGATGAGATCGGCGATCTCGCCGCCGCGTTCTACGACATGGCCGCCGACCTCAAGAAGACGCAGGAGGAGCTGGTGAAATCGAAGCGGCTCGCGGCGATCGGCGAAGTGGTCGCTTCCGTCAACCACGAGATCAACAACCCGCTCATGATCATTTCGGGGAACGCACAGTTTCTCCAGATGTCCATGAAAGACTACCCCGAAGAGATGAAGGAGCGCGTGAAGGTCATCCTCGAGGAGACCGACCGGATCTCTGCGGTAACGAGGAAGATGCGGGAGATCAAGAATCCCATCGTCGAGGAATACACATCGAGCGGCGAGCAGATGATAAACCTTGACAAATCCTCCACCGAATAAGAAACTCAGCACGTTGTATGCCGATCATGCCCACCACACTTCAAAAACCGCCGCACCCGGTTAGAGTGCCGGTGCGGTTCTGTGTCGTTGCCGCCCTGTTTTTCTGCGGGTGCGCGGCGAGCAGCCACGCCCAGTACACCTATGAAAAACGGCTTCTTGCCGAGGCCGAGTCAAAGTTCGAGGACAAGCGGTATCCGGAAGCGCTCAAATTGTATGAGGAGCTGGCGAATTCGCCCGCGTATGCGGAGACCGATGCCGCGCGGGTCGCCCTCTACCGCATCGGCTATATCAACATCTATTACGACAACCCGAAGGCCAACCCGAAAGCCTCGCTTGAGGCATTCAACTCGTTCAAGGCGCGGTATCCCGAGGACAAATACACCGGTGAAGTCAACACCATCGTCAAGATCCTCGTGGTGCTCAAAAGCTTCGAGGACCAGTACGACGCGACTACGGCGCGCATGAAAAAACTCCAGAACAAGACCGCCATTGAAAGCGGGAGCCTCGACACGCTTCTCGAGACGATCCAGCGGTGCTCCGCCGAGCGCGATTCGCTCGATCTCGAGCGGGCCATGATGGTAAAAAAAATTGTCGAGCTTGAGCAGACCATTGTCAAAATGGAAAAAACACGGTAAAGGCCGCCAATTCCCATGTCCTCCCCCGCCTTCCGCAAGGAAATCACCGCAAATTCGACGATCGTCGTGAAAGTCGGAAGCAGGATCCTCACTTCGCAGGATAACGTCCCGAACCTCAGGCGTGTGGGCGGGCTTGTGGACGCCATAGCCCTGCTGGTCCGTTCCAGGCGGCGCGTGCTGCTCGTTTCCTCGGGCGCCATCGCGCACGGCATGATGGCGCTGCGTTACAAAAAACGCCCTTCGACGATTCCCGAAAAGCAAGCCTGCGCTTCCATCGGACAGATCCGCCTCATGAACATGTACGAATCACTGTTCTCTAAGCATGGCGTGCCCATCGGCCAGGTGCTGCTTTCCTGGGACGACCTGCGGGACAAGAAGCGGTACCTCAACCTGCGCAACACGCTTTTCCAGCTGTTCGACATGGCCGCCGTCCCCATCATCAACGAAAATGACTCCGTGGCGGTGGAGGAAATACGGTTCGGCGAAAACGACACGCTTGCGGCCCAGCTATCGATGCTCGTGCAGGCAGACCTTTTCGTGAACCTCACCGACATCAACGGCCTCTACGATGCCAACCCTGCGGTGAGCAGCGAAGCGCGCCAGATTCCTGTCGTTCAAAGCATTACCCCGGCAATCCACCGGTACGCTTCCGAAAGCTCGAGCGAAATAAGCGTCGGCGGCATGCGCACCAAGCTCAAAGCGGCCGAGATGGTGACCAGGGCCGGCATCACCGCGCTCATCGGCGACGGCTTCCACCGCACACTGCAGCAGGTGCTTGCCGATCCCCAGGCAGGCACCCTCTTCTTGGCCGGCGAGAAAAAAATGTCTGCACGCCACCGTTGGATCGCGTTTACGGGCCAGCCCCGCGGAACCGTCACCATCGACACGGGCGCGATGCGGGCGATCACCGAAAAGGGAAAAAGCCTTCTTCCCGCCGGCATCCAGAAAATTTCAGGCACGTTCAAGACCGGCGACATGGTTGACATACAGGACGCCGAGCGCCGGGTCATCGGCCGCGGGCTGGCGAACTATTCCTCGGTAGAAGCCGAGAAAATCGCCGGGTGCAAGACCGCCGACATCGCCGCGCGGCTCGGGCAGAAGGCCTTCGACGAGTTCATCCACCGGGACAACCTTGTCATCCTCTGACCCCGCAATAGTTATTTTCCTACCATAAACGATACCGGTTACCCCGAGGAAACACCCATGACGTCCTTAACAAAAACGATTGATGCGATTGCGCGGAAGGCCCGCGCGTCAAGCATCGTGCTCGGCGACACGGCCCAGGACAAGGTTGACAATTGTCTGCGCTCGCTTGCCGGACTCCTCGACGCTCAGAAAGACGCGCTGGTCAAGGCCAACCGGAAAGACATCGCCCTGGCGCGTGCAAAAAGACTTGCGGCGCCCATGATCGACCGTCTCACGCTCTCCGACAAGGCGTTTGAGTCAATGAAAAAAGGGCTCAACGCGGTCGCGGACCTTTCAACGCCCGTTGGTTCCATTTTCGACGAGCACGTGCGGCCCAACGGGCTTACCATTTATAAAATGAAAGTCCCCATCGGCGTGATCGCGATCATCTACGAATCACGCCCCAACGTCACCGTCGACGCCGCGTCGCTGTGCCTCAAGTCGCGCAACAGCGTGATCCTGCGCGGCGGAAGCGAGGCATTTTTTTCGAACAAGGCGCTCGCCGCGCTCATCGCGAGGGCGTGCGCGGGCGCGGGCCTGCCCGGGGACGCGGTCCAGCTTGTCCCCACCACGGACCGGAAGGCCATCGATATGCTATTGACAAAAGATAACGACATCGACCTCGTGATCCCCCGGGGCGGCGAAGGGCTCATCCGCGCCGTGGTGGAAAAATCCCGCATTCCCGTGATTAAACACTACAAGGGCGTGTGCCACGTGTATGTGTCGCGCTTCGCGGACATGGCAAAGGCCCTCCCCATCGTCGTCAACGCAAAAGTGCAGCGGCCCGGCGTGTGCAACGCCATGGAGACCCTGCTGCTCGACAAGGCGCTCTCCAACCCAAACAAGCTGAAAATCCTTTCGGCGCTCGTTGAAAAAGGCGTTATCCTCTACGGCGATCCAGCGGTGCGCAGGCTCGTGCCGTCGGCAAAACGTGCCACGCGCGACGACTGGTTCGCCGAATACCTTGATTTGCGGCTTGCCGTGCGCGTGGTCGACAACGTCGGCGAGGCAATTTCGCACATCAACGCCTTCGGCTCCCACCATACCGACGCCATCGTCACCGACTCAAAGGAGGAGGCCGACCAGTTCGTGCGGCTTGTTGATTCCTCGTCGGTCATGGTGAATGCGAGCACCCGTTTCTCCGACGGCGGTGAATACGGCATGGGCGCCGAGATCGGCATTTCCACGGACAAGCTGCACGCGAGAGGGCCCATGGGCGTGGCTGACTTGACGACATACAAATGGGTGGTGAGGGGAAATGGACAGATAAGAAGTTAAAAGTTGAGAGTTGAAAGATCGAAGTGAACAATGAACCTAATTGATTTTATAAAATTCGACGCAAACGGCCTGGTGCCGGCAATCGCCCAGGATTACAGCACCAATCGCGTGCTCATGGTTGCATACATGGACCGCGCAACGCTGGAGGAAACATTTGCCACTGGCAGAATGGTGTATTTCAGCAGGAGCAGGAAAAAGCGGTGGCTCAAGGGGGAGACATCGGGTCATTTTCAGGCCGTGCGCGAAGTGTATGCTGACTGCGACGGCGATTCCCTGCTTTTCAAAGTGGACCAGACCGGCGCGGCCTGCCATGAAGGGTATTTTTCGTGCTTTTTCCGGAAACGCAAGGACGATGCGTGGGAGATCTGCGATAAAAAACTTTCCTGACAAATGCATCGAAGGACGCGCCAGCATGAGAAAATCCGGAACGCTTTTTACTCTCCTCGATATCGGCATTATCCCTATTTTCCGCACATCGTCAGAGGGCAATGCCATTGTCGTCGCCGAGGCCCTCATCAAAGGCTCGGTCCCTGTTCTGGAACTTCCCCTTTCATTTCCCGGTTCGCTGACGATAATTACAAAGGTCGCCAAACGCTTCGGCAAAGATCTTCTTCTCGGCGCCGGAACCGTTCTCGACCCGGAATCAGTACGTGACGCCATCGAAGCCGGCGCTCAATACATCGTGAGCCCGGACTCGAACCCGGAAGTCATCAAAGCATGCATTTCGGCGGATGTCCCGTGTTTCCCAGGCGCCCTCACGCCCACCGAAATTGAAAACGCCATTAAGGCGGGTGCGTCTGGTATAAAAGTTTTCCCTTGCAACGCCGTGGGCGGCCCTGCCTACATCAAGTCGCTCAGTGCTCCTTTTCCTGAAGCGATCTTATTCCCCTGCGGTGGCGTGAATATTGACAATGCGGAAGCTTACCGGAAAGCCGGCGCATCAGGCCTGTTCACCGGCGCCTCTTTCATCAGCGAGAGCATTATTCAATCGGAACGATATGATGAGATAACGAAAAATGCGCTAAAACTGGCATCAATCATTCACTCATCCAGGAAAAACAAACCGTGAACGATAAAACATCCTGCAATCCTTATATCGAAGTGTCCTTAGACAACCTCCTTGATAATCTGGCGGAAATACGGCGCACCGCGCCAAGCGGAAAAGGCATTATGGCGGTTGTCAAGGACCTTGCCTACGGATGCGGCTCGGTCATGGTAAGCAGCGCTCTCCAGCAAAGCGGCGTTGCATGGCTCGCCGTGGCCACCGCCGGCGAAGCGCGCGTGCTCAGGGACAATGGCGTCACGCTGCCGGTCCTGATCCTCGGCCCGTGCTCGGCCGAGGAAATCTCCTGGGGAAACCAAAACAACGTCAGTTTTTCCTGCAACGACCCGCTTGACCTTGGGCCAGGGAACGAATCAGGCGCACCGGTAAAATTTCACCTGAACATCGATACCGGCATGGGGCGCCTGGGGGTGCGACCGGAACAGATTTCACAGGTGATTCCGCTGCTTACGGCAAACCGAAAACTGATTTGTGAGGGCGCTTATACCCATTTGGCCTGCGCGGACCGCCCCGACACCGATACCGTCGCCCTCCAGCTCAAACGGTTCAGGGGAGCGCTTGACCTGCTTCACCAGAACGGCATCTCGCCGAAGCTCATCCATTACGCAAACAGCGCCGCGATCATGCGCTTTCCGGTCTCGCCGGAATGCACGCTCGTGCGTCCCGGCATCGCCCTTTACGGATGCAAACCGGACCCGGCGCAAGATTTTCCGCTGCATCTTAAATCCGTGATTTCGCTCAAGGCAAAAGTCGCAAAGATCAAACGGGTTCCGAAAGGCACCTGCGTCAGCTATGGCGGCCGTTATGTCACGTCCTCCGAAACCTGTATCGCCACCATCCCCCTCGGCTACGGCATCGGCCTGCCCCGCCTGCTTTCCAACAAGGGCCAGGTGCTGATCAAGGGAAAACGGTACACCATTGCGGGCACGGTCACCATGGATTTCATCATGGTGGACGCCGGTGCGAAACCTGATTTTTCCATCGGCGACGAAGTCGTGGCAATCGGATATCAGGACGGCGAATACATCAGTCCGGACGACGTGGCGCTCCATGCGCAGACGATCGGGTACGAGATCCTATGCGGGCTGAGCACCAAGCTCGACCGATACTACCTCCGCGGCAACGCCGTGATCCGTCACCAGCCGGGTTTCTACTTCTGACAACCTGGCCAGGAGTCCCGCCTGCGGCGCTTCCCTAAAATTCCGTCCGCGTCCTTTCATTATCAATTATTTTTTCCCGCAAGGAACCACCGTTTCATGGAAGAATGGCTCGAAATACAGGATCTGTCCGACCGGGTCGAAGACCTCCTCGACATAGGCCTCTGCGACGATGCCCTCGCCCTTCTGGAGCCGTACGCCGTTTTGTACCAGGACGAATGGGAACTGTATTTTCTTTACTCCCGCGTTTACATGGAAAAGAACAATCCCCGCGAAGCGATCCCCTACCTTTATAAAAGCCTCAAGCTCGACAAGAAAAACGTGGACGTGCTGCTCGGCCTGTTCTATGCCTTTGCCCAGCTCGACCACTTTAAAAAAGCGGCCAAATATCTTTTGCGCGCCGAACGGTACAATCCCGATGTCGAGGCGGTGCTCAGCGCCATGATTTGGTACTGCACCGAGCTGAACCAGTTCGACCGGGCCATCGGTTATTTCGAAAAAGCCCTGAAAATAGGGACTGACAATCCCGACACGTTCCGCAACGCCGCCATCACCTACGAGCGCATCGGGGATCACGAAAATGCCGAGACTTGCTTTAAAACCGCGCTCCAGCTCAATCCACAGTTCGACGAGGCGCGCGACCTTTTGGCCGACCATTTCCTCTTCCGCGGCGAACCGCACAAGAGCGTGGCGCTGTACCAGGAGTACCTGAAACAATCGCCGAGAAACATCAGGACCCTGTCGCGGCTCGTGTTCTGCCTTTCCCAGAACGACCAGATGGACGACGCACTCGCGCTCGCGCAGGAAACGGTGCGCCTGTATCCCAATTCACCGGTGGGGTATGTCGACTGCGCCTACGCCTACCTTAACAGCGGCAGGCTCGACCTCGCCCTCCAGTCGGCAAACAAGGCGCTCGACGTTTCGCCCATCGACGCCGAGGCGCTCCGCGTCAAGGCCATCGCCTATTCGGAAAAACAGGAAAACAAGGAAGCGCAGAAGGTGTTTGAGGCCGCACTCGCGCTCGAGCCGCATAATCCTGAAATCATGCGCGATTACTACCATCACCTGCGGAACATGGGTAATTTTTCCGCAATGGAAAAATTCGTGTACGCCGTCATAAGGCAGGAGCACCCGTACTGCATCGAGGACTACTGGTTTCTCGCGGACTTTTACCGTGAACAGGGAGACAACCTCAGGGCGTTCCACTTTCTCCACAGCGCTTACGAGAGCATGCCTGGTGAGAAAGAACTCATTCCCCCTATGATCGACATCATGCTCGACACCGGCCACGTGCGCTTCACCACGCCGTTTCTCAAGCATTATGCCGAAAAAAACGGATGGAACGACATCATGGTTCAGTTCGCCCGCCACAAGCGGCTCAAGGGAAAATGGAACCAGGAGGGCATGCGCTTCCTCCGCTATTATTGCGAGAAGCCATCAGAGTTCCGCAAATATGTCTTTCTCGTGTACCTGGAAAAATTCATGCTTGCGGGACTGCTCCTTCTCTTTCCCTTCCTTGCCGTTTTTTGTTTTGTTCTCAAGGGAATTCCCGGCGTCCTCGTCCTCACCGCCTTTTCGGTGCTCCTCGCCGCCGGGTGGAAATCGGCAAAAATACTGTTTAAGTGGTAGTTTTTCTGCCTTTATTCTATACTTATCCTATAGAGACACCATGCGTTTATCTCAATTCATTTATTCGGTTCCTCAGCCCGTACTCTACCTTTTTTACATCGTCGCCATCATCTTCTTTTGGGTGTTCGACAACATCACGGGCCCCGATCTCTCATTTCTGGTGTTTTACCTGCTTCCCATTCTGATGGCGACATGGTATTCGGGTCGGCATGCGGGCAGAATCATTGCGGTGGTCGGCGCGGCGGCGTGGTTTTTTTACGACGTCATTTCCCATTCATCGTATTAGCATCCGATCGTGCCGTACTGGAACGTCACCGTGAAATTCTGCATTTTCCTGATTGTCGTCGAAATCCTCTCACGTCTAAAGACCGCGCTGGCGTCGGAAAAAAACCTCGCGCGGAATGACATGCTCACCGGTGCCGCAAACCGCAGGGCCTTTTTCGAGGGCGCTATGATCGAAATTGACCGGGCGCAACGGTACAAGCACCCCTTCTCCCTCGCCTACATTGATCTCGACGATTTCAAGGCAATCAACGACACCATGGGACACGACACCGGCGACCTGGTGCTCCGCACCGTCGCCGCGACGATCCTGAAAAACATACGTTCCACCGACCTCTTCGCGCGCCTCGGCGGCGACGAGTTCGTGCTGCTGCTCTCTGAGACCGGCGACGGGCAGGCGCAGGCGGTGATTGACAAGGTGCATGCGGTACTCGACGAACGGATGAACCGGGCGCGCTGGCCGGTGACGTTCTCCATCGGCGTCATGACCTTCATCCGCCCACCCTCGAGCGTGGAGGAGATCATCAAAAAGACCGACGCCCTGATGTACGCCGCGAAAAAAGAGGGAAAAGACCGGGTGAAGTATTCGGTGTGGAGGGAGTCGGGGTCGGTGGTGTAAGTATTTTTTTAAAAAAATCTCTCGCAAAGGACGCAAAACTCAAAATGTTATCGGATGATAACAAATTTATTCTGTACCTTATACTCCCCTGCGGTAAATGAATAAAGATAATTGCCCGATCGTATATTCTCTACAGGCGGGACAACAGCATACCTTCCACCGGCCTGCTTCTTCTTGACAAGCGAGCAAACCAGCCGTCCTGCAATGTCATAGATCTTTAGCAATCGGTTTACGATGGATCTAATCCATTAGGATCCCTTCACTAAAATAGCACATAAAAATTCATATACTTTATCTCATCCGAACATGTTATTTTAAAACAAAATCATGCTTCCCTCCGACTTCCGCTCCGAGCCCAAAGTGCTTCAATGGGAAAAGGCCCTTCGCGATGCCGGCTGCACGATCAACGGTCTCACGCCCATTTCCCTGCTCCACAGCAAAAACGGCGAGCTCCTGTTCGCGCTCTGCGAGGCAAACGTCACTGATCCGCAGAAAAAAAAGCTCCCCAAATACATTTTCATCCGCGGGCATGCCGCGATCGTCGTGGCGCTGCTGAGGAACAAGGACACGGGCGTCGAGCGATATCTGATGATCCGGCAGCGAAGGATCGGCAACGGCACGCTCAATCTGGAATTTCCCGCGGGAATGCTTGACCGTGAAATAAATAACGTTGAAGCGGTCGCGGTAAAAGAACTTTTAGAGGAAACGGGCCTTTCAATCACCACGGAAGCCCTGCGCCCCCTTCATAAAGGCCCGCTCTACAGTTCGCCCGGCGCATGCGACGAGGGAATTTTTTACTTTGGATGCATTGTGCCCCTTTCCAATGAGGAATTCTCCTCGTTTGAAGGGCGAAAGGCAGGCAGCAAAAGCGACGGCGAGTCCACCGCCGTGTGCCTCTGTACGCAACAGGAGGCGGAAGAAGAAACAACGTCCCTGCAGGTGAGGCTGGGATTTTACCTGTTCAACGAGTATCTGAGAAACATTCGCCGGGCTTGACCGCCTCCCCAACCTTATTCGACCCTCATGAAATCATTTATCGGCAGAGAAACCATTCGGGAAGCGGCGCCCGAGCTTCTGTACGACGAGTCCCGCTTTACACTGGGAATTCCGGAAAAGGTTTACTTTCCGCAAAACCTGAACGACCTTCTTTCCGTTGTTCGCGGTTGCAACCGCGACGGTACCCCAATCACCGTAATTGGCGGCAAGACCGGAATAGCCGGCGGATGCGTGCCGACAGACGGCTGCACCGCAATCTGCATATCGGAGACGAACAGAATCCTCAGTGTTGACAAAAGCGACGATGGCACGCGGGTGCTCTTATGCGAGCCGGGAATTACGCTTGAAAATATCGCGGCCTTTCTTGATCGGCCCCGGGCATGGCCGTATCCGGTTCCCGGAACAAACCTGCTTGAAGGAAAGCAATGGCTGTATCCGCCAGACCCCACCGAAACAACGGCGCAGCTCGGCGGCACGGTGGCGACGAACGCGTCCGGCGCGCGGTCCTTCCATTTCGGGCCGACGCGTGCCTGGGTGCATTCCCTTTCGGTTGTGCTTGCAAACGGCGGCACGCTCAATTTGAAGCGCGGCGACTGCAAGGCACGTAACGGCGTTTTTGCTGTCACTACCGGCCAGGGAAGCGTCTTTTCCGTCAACGCGCCTGCCTATAGAATCCCCGCAATTAAAAACGCGAGCGGATATTATGCGGCGGACGACATGGATCTCATAGACCTTTTTATCGGTTCGGAAGGAACGCTCGGGATTTTTTCAATGGTGGGAATCAGGCTGGCGCCGAAACCTTTTTTTGCGGCCGGACTCAGTTTTTTTCCTTCCAGAAAAGCGGCCTTTGGATTCGCATCTTTTCTTAGAGATCAACAACAGGTTCTCGCAATAGAATATTTTGACGAGACTGCCGTCGCGTTCCTTGAATCGGTGAAAAAAGATTTGCCTTTTGCTCTTCCCGATTTCCCGCCGGACAAAAAATATGCCGTCTATTGGGAATGCCGCGACGATAGCGGCGCGCAGTTTGAGGATCAAATGGACAAATGGGAGGAATCGCTGTCGAGCCACGGTTCTTCCTTTGATGATACCTGGAGCGGATTCAAACCAAAGGAAATTGAGAAGCTCAAGGCGATACGGCACGGCATTCCCGAGGCGGTCAACAGCGCCATCGCCCGGTACAAGCGTGATCACCCGGATATACGCAAAATCTCGACGGACACCGCTCTCGCATCGGGAAAATTCGAGGAAACCTTTGATTGGAGCATCGACAAGGTCAAGGCCAGCGGTCTGGCGCATGCGGCGTTCGGCCACCTCGGCGATTTTCACCTGCACATCAATCTGATTCCGCGCAACTCGCAAGAAATGGCGACAGCAAAAGAGCTGTACGGGGAACTCATGGCGGCCGCGATTTCGGCCGGCGGCACGGTCTCGGCGGAGCATGGGATAGGAAAATTGAAGACGGCATATCTGAGGGAAATGTACGGTAAAAAAGCGATCGCGGAAATGAGGGCGATTAAAACCGCTTTTGACCCGCAATGGCTGTTGAATAGGGGAACGTTGTTGGATTATCCGGCACAATAACCCTCAGCATTTCTTCTTGCACGCTTCACCACATGCCCGGACGATTTCCTGAAGCACGGGGAACATACTCTGCCCATCAGCCATTAGCTCCAGCCGTTTAAGCGCAACCGGAATAAACGCGCGATACCATTCCTTCCCTTTATGGATGGATAAATTGGCAAATGCCCCGAGCGCCTGCATGAGCCTTTGCAACGCGCAAATTTTGAATGACCGTTCATCGATGTTGCCCGGCGCTATTGACATATAATATTCAAGCAGCAGCCCGGAAAACGCCGGCGTGAGTTGCTTCACATAGGGATCGAGCAACAGCGACGCCACGTCGTAACCGGCCGGGCCGCGGCGTGCGCCCTGAAAATCAACAAACCGTATTTTTTCAGCCGCCAGCATGATGTTTTCGGATTGGAAATCCCGGTGGATGCATACCTTCGGCAAGCCGGCCGCTTCCCGGGCTATGGCCCGGCGCTCATTTTCCCATTCGGCGGAGACCAGCTTTTCGAGTCCGAAATATTCCCGCACGCAGTGCTGGGTGAAATAGTCGCTTTCCCACAAAAACATCTCGAGGTCCATGTCGCGCGCCGCAATCGTTGCGCTTGCTCCGATGTCAAGCTGCTGCCATTGCACAAGCGCGTCGAGCGCCTTTTTGTAGATCGCCTCCATGGATGCCGCTGTCGCCGCTCCTGATGCGCAATATTTCTTTAATGTCAATGCACCCAGGTCTTCCTCAAGGATAAGGCCGTGGCCGTCGTCGCTGGCAAAAATAGCCGGCAAAAACGGCACATGCGCCGAGACATCCTTCTGGATGGAAAGAAAACGGCGCCAGTCGTGGTCGCTGCTGTCCCAGACAACCAGGATATATGAGTCGTTTTTAACAGGCGCTTTTATCCGGACAAACCTGCGGTCGGAGCCGGCGTTTCCTGCCGAGGTGATCGACCACGAATCCGGGCTGAAAGACGGTATCACGTCTGCAAGAAACGTCTTTTGCGCAGGTGTCAATAGTACAGGCTCAGGAGCCAAAGGAGATCGCCCCGTATTTTGTAAAAAGTGAGTTTTTTACGATTGCGTGTTCAGGGACAACGGCATCGCTGAAAATAATTGAGCGTGAAATTTCGCAGGACGAGGGCATGAACGGTGCATCGACCCACGAATAGGGTCCCAGTCTTTCCCGCAGCGACATATCAAACGATCGCGGACATGCCTTTTTCTTTTTCCCGTCAACGATCAGGTGCTCCGGAACCGCAAGCCGGCACTTTTCGTCAAGAACGTCAAAATGAATTCCGGCCAAGGTTGCGGGAGTACCTAAATCAATCCAATAGTCCGGCTTTGCCTCAATGATTTTCACTGACATTCCCTGCTCCCGGCAGCGTTTCCACACGGGAAGAATGGAAAAATCCTCTGCAGTGAGAAGGTTGATGATTTCCTTTTTGTAAAAAGCTATTCCCATGAATTCAGCGCCGCGGGGCTCTCCCCTGCATCCGCCGGGAACCCCGGATTGTTCCGACCGCGCGCCGATATAGTCTTTTGTTTCCGCATCGTACCACAGCGTACCACGGGTTGACACAATAGAAACAAGTCCCGCGCCGCAACTCATGTTAACAAACGCCCCAAACAGCGACCTAAGATCAAGCGTGGCAACGATATCAACATTTGCGACGCAGAAATATTCCTCATCCGCAAGAAAGTCCCTCGCAAAAAACAGCGCGCCTCCGGTGCCCCTGATTTTTCCCGCCTCATGGAATATAACGCAGTCAAGTTTTGCATCAGTTATAAAATCCTGCACTTGCTCAGGATGGTGGTGCGAGTTGACCGCAATCCTGTCAAATCCGTTTGCCGAGAAGAAATCATGCGCTCTTTTTAACAGCGGAATGCCGCAAACCGGGACAAGCGCCTTGGGAACATGGTCGGTAAGCGGCTTGAGCCGCGTGCCGAATCCGGCTGCGAGAATGAATCCGGTCACGAAGCCTTCTCCGGATAATGCGAGACATTTTTAAAGACGGGAAGAAACGCTTTATACGATTGCTTCCAGGATTCTTTTTCCTTGCGCAGGTCAGCACCGCGCATGAAGGCATTCCGCAGGGTCGTGTCGCCGGACAGGATATCGAATGGCATGTTGACCGTGTCGTATTCGTAGGGCGGCTGTTTAAATGAGAATTGGCCATCCGAATGTTTGATGACAGCCTGAAGCAGCGCCGCCGTTGTAAGGACCGGTTCGTACTTTCGGGGATCGGTCACGTGCACCTGCAGGCCATAACAATATTTACCCTGCCATTTCTGGAACGTCGGCATAAAATCGTGCTTACGGAAAACACATCCTTTAAGATCGTATGGTGCGATTTCTTTCACCAGTTTATCCGCGTCAAGATACGGCGCTCCGATGATTTCAAACGGCCGTGTTGTGCCACGCCCTTCCGATAGGTTTGTCGCCTCAAGAAGGACTGTGCCGGGATACACCACCGCCGTATCAAATGTTGGTATATTTGGAGACGGCAGCACCCATGGCAAGCCGGTTTCGGGCCACAGGGAATTCCTTTGCCATCCTTTCATCCAAACGACCTGCAGGTTGACAGTAGGAAAATAAAAGTTTTTAAGGAGCAGCGCCATCTCTCCCATCGTCATTCTGTGACAAAGCGGAATCGGCGCGCCGCCGACAAACGAATGAAATTTGTCCGAAAGCATTGGGCCGTCAAACGGCAGCGCCGCGATCGGGTTTGGTCTGTCAAGAATCCATAAAGGGATGCCTGCCTGGCTGCAAGCCTCCATGCAAAGCTTGACGGTCCAGACGTATGTGTAGGGGCGCGCGCCCACGTCCTGCAAATCAACCACGAACGCATCGAGCGCCGAAAGGCTTTCCCTGCCGGGCTTCCTGGTTTCGCCATAAAGGCTGTACACCGGGATCTTCAGCACCGGATGAGTGTATCCCTGCCATTCCACCATGTTGTCCTGGGTCTGGCCGAACATGCCGTGCTGCGGGCCGAACAGGGCCGCGAGCTTGCAGGGGGATTTGAGAAAAACATCAACGGCATGGCGGTATTTCGACGTGATCGAAGCGGCGTGGCAGAGCAGGCCGATCTTTTTCCCGGCAAGTTCTTTGGGAAATTTTGCTGCGACGATGTCAAGACCGGAGCGGGTCATTATTGTTTTCTTCAAATCGATTGAAGGATGTGATAGAGAAAATATACAAAAAGCGGTGACGGCAAATGATCATTCATCCTCATCAAATAAAAATGCCTTGTTTTTGATGTAGATCAAGAATTGTTTTAGGTAATTATAAAACATCTTGCACAGGAATTATCTTGTGCATATGGGCTTTAGTCAATTAGAAACCTTTGAATTCATAGGGAAAACTGAAAACAGGGCAAAACTGTTCCTCAGAAAATTCTGTT